>OHVS01000702.1_pt1 | contig 13630 bp, 9 predicted proteins | sample 1579531 | NCBI WGS metagenome assembly OHVS01 (sample SAMEA3882531, study PRJEB24775) | human gut metagenome | biome: human-associated habitat; feature: intestine environment; material: feces | place: Netherlands | collected 2009/2010
CGTTGTTGATGATCCCATCAATCATGCCGTAGTCATCCTCCATCGACATCTCCGCTGCCTTGAGGTAGTTTTCCTTCTCAAGTGCCGCCATCCAGCTTTCCTTGCTGATACCGAGCATTCCGCCCTTTGCCGCATGATCGGCAATCTCTTTTGCATCTACGCACAAGCTCTCGGTGTTATCGGAATAAAGACGGTAAACCTCGCAGCCTTTCTCCAAAGCCTTCTCAGCCGCCTCCTGACCGGCGGGAAGAACGCCAGCCCATGCGTAGCCGTAGTCCTTCATATCCTGAACGGAGAGCGCGGGATCGGGCATTTCCGGCACTTCCTTGACCTCAAGGTCGAGAAGGCGGAGCGTGTCATCGTCAAAGCCGTTGTAGACATCATCAAGAACGAGCTTGCCGCGCTCATCGACGATGATGCAAGCCGCTTCATCGCCGTAGGTGTCATGCTCCATCAGATAAAAGCTGTGACCGCTGACTTCGTGCCGGTCAATGGTGTGCCACGTTCCGATATGACCGGCAACCGCCAGACCGGAGGTGTCGGCATTCATCTCAAAGTCCTTCTGCTCAATGCTCTCCTGCTTCTGCTGTTCCTTCGAGATCATGGGAATCGCTACAATCTTATCGCCCAGCTTGACAAACTGCTCCGGCACTTTGAAGTGGTCAGAGAACTTTTGCATCTGCTCTACGGTCAGAGAGCCGAAGCTGTCATCCGTCAAGCCGACTACCATGAATGTTCCGGCAACAACGTCGTAGATGTCACCGTCCTCATCACGCAGAGCGCGGTTCAGGGGCAGACCTTCCAGCTTGCCTTCCTCATTACAGACTAAGGCAACAGGGTCTTCGTAGGGATAAATCGCCTCGATGTAGCCGCCGACCTCATGCTGCAAGGACTCCAGACCGGAGTCAATCTCCTTCACATAAGGCTCCTTTCCCGGCTCAACGACGAGAACGGCGATGGTGCTGTCACGCTCGGCGGCTTCCCCTGAGCCGGTAATCCGGTATTCATCGGGAATATCATCAAGCTCCCCGTTAAACTGCCTGTCCCAGCGTTCGCTTGCAACACGGACATAGCCCTCGTCGGTGAAGCGTCCCTGCTCATCCATCGCAATGTCGCGCCCATAGCGTTCATAGTCGATGTAGTTTGCCAGAGGACCGAGATCCTTTTCAGAGTAAATACCGGCTTCGTGGGCGTAATAATAGCCGAGATCGGATTCGTCGTTGATACCGGGCATGATGTCGTAGCAGTCCAGATTGAACGTCAGGTTGATGAGATCGTCAATATCGCTGACCTCATCGCAGCCAGCCTCCATAACGGCAACGAGCTTTTCCTGATCGCTCAGGGAAAGCTCGTCAATCAAAGCGGCAAGGTAGTTGAGCTTATCAAGGCTCTCGTACTCGCCAAGCATCTTCTGAACGCCATAGATCGGGCATTCGTAGTCGGTGATAAACCACTCTTCATAGGGCTGACCGAACTCATCCTGCTTGCCGATCCCGATGCGCTCAAAGACCTTCTGCATCTCTTCCTCGGTGGTGGGCAGCTTCACCCACTCACCGACCAGCATACCCTCGTTGTATTTTCCAAGGTTCGTGACGAAGGCTTCAAAATTACCGTCCAATACGGGCATAGGCATCCTCCTTTCAGTCATCCACCATGCCGTCCGGCATGATATACAGTTCCTCAAACTCCGCGTCGCTCATGGCTTCGAGCTTCTGGATGGTCTTATACATCAGCTCTGCGATCTCTCCGTCCATGTCGTTCAGGGTGACGCTCTTCATATCGTCGATCAGCCGCTTCCGGCTGGACGTGTTGAAGCAGCACATCAGGTTGATTTCTTCCACGGTAAAGTTTTTCATATCAGAGTTCCATATCCTTTCCTTTGTTTTTCTGCGGCTTCGGTGTGTGGGGCGGCGGGGCTTTCTGCGCGGATTTCAGCTTGTCGCGGATGGATTCACGGGCAGCGGGCTTTTTCGGGATGGTGTCGTAGATGGCAGTCCCGGCATCCTCCACATACAAGCGGACATACTGGATGCTTTCCGAAAAGCGGACGGGGCGGTTCTTGTCCTCAATGTTGGTCAGCCGGACTTCATCAGCGGCAAAATCAACCGCGTCAATCCTGCACTTGATGCCATCCACATTCAGCGTCGCGCCGACAGGAATGTAATCTGCGGCTTTGAGTTCCTTAAAGGTCTCGCCGTCCTTGCTGAGAAAGACATCCGCGCCGGACTGCCAGAGCTTGTGAGAACCGGCTACCCACGCGGCTTCACGGAAGCCGGTCACCGGCACGGAGGGCTTGCCGCGCACCTTCTTTTCAAGGAGTTTTGTGCCAAGCAAAGGTGCAGCTTTTTCCGCGTCCTTGCCGTACAGCTCAAAATAGCCGTTCTGGGCAAAGCAGACCAGCGCGTCCGGATGAGCCTTTTTGACTGCCTCATATTTGCGGAGTTCTGCGACGGGGAGCGGCGAAAGCGCCTCTGTCCTTTCTGCATCCGGCAGTCTGTCACGGCGGCTTTTCTGCTTAGACAGCACTTCTGCCAGCGCCTCCGCGTCCTTCGGGAGCGTCTGGTGGGTTTTGACGCCGCCATGCTCACCGACCAGAGCCATTGCTGCATCGAAGCTGCTGCGGCAGGGCGCATCCAGCACAAAGCCATCTGCGAAGGTCAGCCGGTCATGATCCGGCGCAACCGAGTTCTGCGCCACATTTGCCGCCTGTTCCCGGTAGTTGATCTCAAAGACATCTCCGAAGACCTTGCCGTGCTTGAGGGTTTTCGGGATAATGACACGGGCAATGCACTCGTCGTAGGTCTGTTCCGCATAGAAACGGAAGGTGTTGTGATCTCGCGTTCCCTGAATAAAGACCTGATTTTCATTGAGACAGTGCGTTCCGTGCGGACGGCAGAACCACATCAGCGTCTTGTCTTCGGGATTCTGGCTTTCGGCAGCGCGGCGGATGATGCGCTTGTCGATGTCAAAGTCTTCCTTGTAGCTGTCCACATGACTGTCCACGAGCTTCTGCAGCTCCGCAACGATGTCAACGTCTGTGTATTTCTTCATGCGTCTCCTTTCTCACAACTCCATGTCGTGCGTTTTGGATTTGACCGGAGACTTCTTCTCCGGCTGCTGTTTTGCGGCAGTCCTGAGCTGATCGCGGATAGAGGGCTTTTCCTGCTTCTGCTCCTGCTTGACGTATTCCAGCGTCGGCATCAGCTCACGGTAACAGCCCTGTGTTTTCCGCGCCGCATGACGGCGATGGATTGTGAACAGCGGCTCACCGTTCTGCGTGACCGTGTTGCCCTCGATCCTGACACCGTTCCGCGCCAGCAGATTGAAGGAATGATTGGAGGCGCGATAGGACGCCCGCATTCCGTCGTTGTTATAGGCAATCTGCCCCTTGAGCGTGTCCATGACGGCGGCTTTGATTTCCTTCTCTTCGGCGGTCAGACGGTGTGCCTTGGGTGCTTTCTCTGCTTCCTCCGGCAAGGGCGCAAAGGGAGACTTGACCTCCACGGTTTTTACCTCAATAGAGGTAATCTCATCATTCTCCCATGCAACGACCTCCGGGTCTCTTTCCTCTGTTTTCTCAGAAGTGACTTCCTTCTTAGGTTCAGTCTGCTGACGGAACGCATCGACGAAAAGAGCGGTCAGTCCGGGATTGGGTTTATCCACAAGGAAGCGAGAGGCATTCTCAGGGCAGACTTCAACGCTCTTTGCCCACTCCTTGAGAGACTGCGGAATGCGCCCGTCGAAGTCTTTCTGCTGAATGGTGTTTGCGAGGACGTACCGGACGCGCTCCGGAGAGAACTGCTCGAGGACGCTTTTCACGGCAGCATCCGCATCCAGCCGGTTGTCTCCGTAGTTAGAACTGATTGCCGCCTCAATCGCACGGCGGCATTCCACGTTTGCAGCGAGAGAAGCACGATATGACTCCAGCTCACCGGCTTCATAGGCGTAATTCGCCGTCTCGCGGTAAATGGGGGCTTCCGGCTTTTTCTCCGGAACAGCTTCCTGCTCGACGGACTGTGCTTTCTCTGCCAGCAACACCTTGAGCTTGGCGTCAATGCCCTCAATCATCTCAGCCGCCGTTTTGCGGATGGTGTCCAGAGAGCTTTTCAGTTCCTTGGTTTCCTTGCCGGATGACCAACCGGCGATGTAACCGAAGGAGTAGTCCGAGGTCTCAATGCCGTAGCGCTGGCAGACCGTGTAGGCAACGCTTTCCGCTTCAACCTCCTTGGTGTGCCGATCCTTCTTATCTTCTGGCGCGGCTTTCTCGTCCGGCTTGACGGCGTGGAGCTTTGCGTGGGCGATCTCGTGAATGGCGGTTTTGACCGTCTGGATTTCGCTCATGCCTTCCTGAATGGCAATGCGGCTTTCAACCGGCGAGAAGAATCCCTTTGCTCCGCCCGGAATATCCTCAAAGGAAATTGGGACGGGAGATTCCTGCTTGAGCGCATCGAAGAACGCCTCGTAGTTTTCAACCGTGCCTTTCAGCTCATCGACGATGATGTCCGGAAGCTCCTTGCCGTCCGTCTGGGAAACGTCGAAGACACTCACCACCTTGAAGGCAGGACGCAGAACCTCAACTGTTTCTGTGACAGCCTTCCCATCTGCGCCGATCACCGGCTTCTGCGTCGCGGGGTCAATCTTCTCACGCTCTTCCTGCGCCTTGTACGGCGCGGGTGCAAGAATCTTGATGCCCTTTTCGCCCTTCATGACCTGACGGTCAAAGTTGCGCTGCCACGAGGTATAACCGGCAACATAGGTTGCCTCCGGCTTCTGCATCGCAATGAGCAGCGTGTTGTTGAAGGAATAGTTGTAGAACTTGGACATCGTGCGGAGATATTCCTTGAACCGCTCGGATTCAAAAAGCTCCTTGATGCCCTGTTCCAGCTTGTCCGTGATTTCGCGGACTTGCTGTGCATTTTTGTTTTCAGCCATCTCAAACCTCCATTTCTTATTTGCTTTTGGGCGAAGAAAACCCCGTCTGGGATTTGCTCAGTAAACGAGCCTTTACCTCAGACGGGGTTTCTCTGCGCGTCATCCGACGATGGAAGATGTTATCCTCGTTCTCCCATTCAATCAGCCGGTCAAACATATCCGGGTGCTTTGTGACCATGTGCAGCAGCTCCGAGTCACTGGCGTTGGGACAGAACCAGCAGCCGTTTCTTCGGCAGTGAGCGTAGATTGGGGAAAGCAGCCCGTGTTCCTGACAGAGCTTGTAGGCGTCCGCCTCGGTCATACCGTATTTGGCAAGCAGACTGACCTTCGTTATTCCATCCAGACGAGCAAGGCGTTTTGGCTCATCCTCCGCGATGCCGACATAGCTCACAGTGTCCGGCGAGAGTGCGGCATTGTACTTGCGGACTGGCGGGATTTTGCAGTCACGATTGACTGCACACATACCAGCCCATGCAAAGCCGCGAACCTCGCCCTTGTGCGGCCCGCGGGTGATGACATGATGGAACACCTCATCGTAGGTCTTGTCCGCGTGGAGAATGGTGAACTTGATGCCCAGCTCCTTTTCGCAGAAGGGCTTGAGCCGGTCATAAATGAAGTCCCGGTGTTCCGGGACTTCGCCGCTTGTGTCTTTGTCGAACATGACCTCACTGAAAACCGCCTCGTCAAGCGGCTCATTGTGCTGTGCAGCCAGCAGGAGCGTCGCTACGCTGTCTTTGCCTCCGCTGCATGAAGCAACATACTTTGGGCGGGTCATCGATCAAACTCCATCTTGAAGCTGACGTATTTGCCGCCGCTGTCATCCAGCCGGATCACCGCATCATAGAGCTGAGGCTTCTTCGGCGTGTAAAGCCCGGTCACGCGGCACCAGCCCTTGTCCAGCAGCTCCTTTGCAATCTTCTTGGTCAGCTTCTTTTTCTTGCTGGAAAAGAACTTGTTGTCTTCCCACAGGCAGAAGGAGCATTTCTTATTCGAGCAATAGAAGTTGCCCTTGCCGACATAGACCGGAGAACCGCAGCGGGGGCATTTGCCGATTTCCTCTTTCCCCGTGCCGAAACGCTGGGCTTCGGCATCGGAGAGAAACGGGTAGGCTTTCACGAGATCCCCGGTCATCCGGACAATGCCGCTGAGGAAGGCGTCCGCATCTGCCTTGCCGCGTTCAATCTCCACGAGCGTGTTTTCCCATTCCGCCGTCATTGCGGGAGAAGTGATCTGTTCCGGCAGGACGCAGACGAGGTTGCAGCCGTCCTTTGTGGGAATGAGGGATTTGCCCTTGCGTTCAGCAAAGCCGGACTTTACCAGCTTTTCAATGATCCCGGCGCGGGTCGCGGGAGTGCCGAGACCTTTCTTTTCGGTGTCATCGTCAAACTGATCATTTCCGGCAGTCTCCATCGCAGACAGGAGCGTGTCTTCCGTGTACTGCTTCGGGGGTGTCGTAAAGTGTTCGGTGACGCTGGCGGACACACCATCCAGAACATCGCCCTCATGGACTTCGGGCAGGGACTTCATGGGATCGTCCTTTTCCTTCGTCTTGAGGGAAGCCTTGAACAGCTCTTCAATGGCTTTCCAGCCGTTTTGAACGACGGTCTTGCCCTTGTCTTTGAACGCATAGCCCTCGCAGGAGAGCGTGATCTGCGTCTCTGCGTAGGTGTGCTTCTCGCCGGTCGCACACAGGAGGCGCATCCCGATAAGATTGAGGATTTTCTGTTCCGACTGAGGCAGCGCGGAAACATCCTGCTTTTCAAGCTGGACGGTCGGGAGAATGGCATGGTGATCCGTGACCTTGCTGTTGTCTGTCACACGGGCAATGTCCGGAGTGACTGAAACACCGTAGAAAAGCGGAAGCTGGCGGCAGACGATGGAGATCACCTGACGGGCAGTGTCCTCCATATCGTCCGTGATGAACTGACTGTCCGTGCGCGGATAGGTCAGGAGCTTCTTTTCGTAGAGCGTCTGAACGAGATCAAGCGTCTGCTGGGCGGTGAAGCTGTAGTATCGGTTTGCCTCGCGCTGCAAGGTGGTCAGATCATAGAGCTTCGGAGGATTGACGGTTTTCGTCTCCCGCTTGAGAGAAGAAACGACGGCTTGCTTTTTCTCGCAAGCCGCCGCAATTCTTTTTGCTTCCTCTTCGGTTTTGACCTTTTCCAGATCGGCGGTCAGATCGCCCTTGCCGACGTGGACGTTGAAATACTTCTCCTTCTGGAACGTGGAGATTTTCCCGTCACGCTCCACCAGCATTGCAAGGGTCGGCGTCTGGACGCGCCCGACCACCAGCTTCTTGTGATAGAGCGTGGTGAAAAGGCGGGTGCCGTTGATACCGACAATCCAGTCTGCCTTCGAGCGGCTGAGTGCCGCTTCATAGAGGCGGTCATATTCCTTGCCGTCCCGGAGATAGTTGAAGCCTTCGCGGATGGCGGAGTCCTCCAATGAGCTGATCCACAGACGCTTGAAGGGCTTGGTGCATCCGGCTTTGTCGTAGACCAGCCGGAAGATCAGCTCACCCTCGCGTCCTGCATCGGTTGCGCAGACCAGCTCGGTGACGCGCTTGTCCTTCATGAGAGCGGACAGCACCTTGAACTGCTGTGCTTTGTCCTTCGTGACCTCAAACATCCAGCTTTCCGGAACAATGGGCAGATCGTCATACCGCCACTTGGCATACCGCTCATCGTAGGAGCTGGCGTCTGCCAGCTCCACCAGATGACCGAAGCACCACGAAACGATGTAATTGCCGCCCTCCATGTAGCCGTCCTTGCGGGATGTCGCGCCCAGCACCTTTGCGATGGACTGGGCAACGCTGGGCTTTTCAGCAATGACTAAGATCAATCTTCATCACCTTCCGTTTCGGCATCCTCCGCGATCTGCGGCTCTTCATCCTCGTTGATGTACGGCTCTTCCTCGTAGCCTTCATCGTCGAAGAAGTCCATATCCTCATCCTTGGGCTTTCTGCCCTTGACGAACTTGATGTAGTAATAAGCTGCACCCGCAGCACCGGCAAGGGCAAAGATGACGAGGATCATGCCAACGTTGGATTTCTTTTCGGGCTTAGGGGCGGGGGTATCGGTTTCCGCATCCTTGTCCGGCTCAGGTGTAGCGGGGGCTGTGCCGGTGCATTCGCTCATGTTGGTCTTGCAGACCGGGCAGTCGGTGTTGACCTGACCGGCAGCACATTTTTCTTTGCAGTTACAGGTGGTCAGCGCAGCCGCAGTATCTTCATCCAGCAGCGCAAGCAGATCGCTCTCATCGACCATGTTGAGGAAGTACGTCTGATACTGTTCCTCATCCTCGTTGATGGGCGCATCGTAGTCGATGACAATGAAGAAGGTGTTGCCGTTCTTCGTCTGGACAGTGATGAACTGCTTGTTGGTTGCCTTGTCATAGAGCAAGTCGCGGGTGTAGGCGTTGCCCTCATCGTCAATCGGCTCACCCTTCGGCTTTTCCGGCGCGGGTGTGACTGCGGGCTGCTGTTCCGGCTGGGTTGCCTCTGTGACCGGAAGGTTCTGATCGGTGTCATCGGCATAGGCAAACGCCGTCACCGAGAAGCAAGACAGAACCATGACGCAGACCGCAAGGACGGTCAGAAAACGAAACTTCTTACGCATTGTCGATTACCTCCGTATTTTCAGCGGGCTTGGTGCCGCCCTTCATGGAAGACAGGAACGCCATGATCTGATCCTTGTCCATCACCATAGAGCGCACGGTATTGATGATTTCAAGGTTTTCCAGCTCTGTCTTCTTGTCGTACAGCTCCTTGAGCTGACCTTCGATTTCGGACTTCTTCTTTTCAGCCTTCTCAATGTCGGAGAGGACTTTCTGATACTTGGGATTCATGCAAAACTCCTTTCTTTTAATAGGCGGGTCTTCCGAAGGCGTAGAAATGCTGCTGCCAATAGGAAGAGTTGATGGATGTGTACTGAATGGGATCGCCGCAGTGGAGCATGACCCCATCACCGACGTAAATGCCGACGTGAGACACGCCGGGGGTGTCATACGTCCCAACGAAAAAGATGAGATCACCGGGCTGTGCATTCGCCTTTGAAACCGGCGTACTGATGTTATAAAGTCCCTGTGCGCCCAGCCGCCCGGTGTTCACAAGCCCGCTGTTCGTGAGAACATAGCTGACGAAGCCGGAGCAGTCAAAGGACGTGTCGGGATTGGAGCCGCCCCACACATACGGATAACCGAGATACTTTTCCGCCTCGGTGATCAGCGTCGCAAACTTCTCGTCGCTCAGGTATTCCGGGTTGACATCGTAGTCAGCGGGCGGATTTGTAATGTACTTGTCCACATAGGGAGAGTCACCGAACAGATCCTCGCGGTTGCCCAGCACCGACATATACGTTGCGTACATGGAAAGCTGTTCCTGAGACATGATGTAGACCGGGACATGGGAGAGATTGAAGTTTTCGAGCTTCACGTTGCAGATGTAGTAGTCATACGGGACGCGATAGGTTTCCGTGTGCGTGTTGCCGTCTGCGTCCGTCCATGTGTCGGTTTCCGTGCGGTATCTGGTTTCGACGATGACCTCTTCGGTGAGGATGTACTGCTTTTCAAACAGCATTTGGAGCGTACCCTGCACCTCATCCAGCGTGAACTCGCCCTCATGGTGAGCCGAGAGAATGGAGATCAGCACATAGGGGTCATGCTCAATATCATCCAGATCGAAGTGATATTCGTCATAGTCATGAGTGCCTTCATAGTTATCCAGATAGCTTTGCAGCTCTTGCTCCATCTGGCAATACTGCGCCTCTGCGCCGAGCATCGCGTCGTCCTCGCTGAGATAAGAGGATGCAATAACCGACGAACCGGTAGAGGTGAGCATCGAACACGAGCTGATTCCGGCACCGAGCAAAACGAGAAGGGCAATTCCGACGCCGATCCAGATGAAGACCTTCTTGTTCTTCTCAAAGAACTCCTTGATCTTGTCGGACGCCTTTTCACCGAGCTTCTTGCCGGTATTCTTTGTGGCAGTCCCGGCAGTCTGAGAACCGGCATTTCGAGCGGCGGCATATTCCTTCTTGATGTTCTGCTTCTGGTAATGCTTGTTCATGTTCTGCTTCTTCATCTCAGGATGCTCCTGCTGATTTCTCTCATATTGGAGCTTCGCATCAGCAGCATCCGCCTTGTGTTCCAGCTTGGAGACCTTCTCATAAGGCTTGTTGACGCTGCTTTCCCGATGATGACGGAAATGCCTCGCAGCGGTCTCAGCGGCAATCTCTGTTTTATGCGCCGCCTCAACCGCCGAGTTTTCCTGTTCGACCTCATGGATTTTGCCGTGAATGCCGGAAGCGAGGGTGTCACCGACCTTGCGGACGGTTTTATCTGCCTCAAATTGCAGCTTGCCTTTGCCCCTGGGCTTTTTCAGCTCATCCTCAAAATGAAGGCGGGTTTTGCCCTTGCCGGTCTCTTCATCGAAGACACGCTCTTTCTTGAGAACCTTGTGCGTGGGCAGCTTCTCACGGGCGGCATCCAGACGCTCATGCGCCTTCTCGGACTTCCTTTCGAGCTTCTGCATCCGCTTCGTGGGCGGGACGGCATCGTCCGAGAGCGGCTTTGCAGAGGCAGTCTCCGCCGCTTGAGTGAGAACGGCATCTGCATCAACTGCTTCAACCGCAGAGGTCTTGCGCAGCTTGTGTGTGACAACCGTTTCGGCAATCACCGTGCCGGTATGAGAAGAAACACCGTGCTGCTCCAAAGCAGGCGGCTTGAACGGCGTTTCCGATGAGGGCAGCGGTTCAGGTACATTCTGGGGTGGATTTTCTGCCCTTTTCTCTTCTGTAACGGTCGTTTCCGAGGGCGGCTGTGTGTCGTTATCCTCGGCGTGTTCCGTCTGAAACTGACGCTGCTGACGGCGCATCTGCACCTTTTTCTGTTCCTCCGGTGAAAGTGTCTCGGAAGGCTCGGCTGTCTCAGCGGGCTTCACCAGCTCTGCATCTTCCAGCCGTTTTGACACACGCTGCTCGGTACCAGCCGTCAGGTTTTCCTCGACTGCGCCGTCTCGCGTCATCCGCAGAACAACCTTGTCGCGGGCTTTGAGTTCCGGTTCCTTGGACATCAGATTTCACCTCCAATCCGCTTGTAGGCAAGCTCGGTGTATTCAGGGTTCAGCTCGATGCCCACGAAATGACGCCCCATCTGCGCAGCAACCATTCCCGTTGTGCCGCTTCCCATGAAGGGATCAAGCACAATGCCGCCTTCGGGACAACCGGCGAGAAGACAGGTTTCAACCAGCTTCGGAGGGTAGGCGGCATAGTGACCGCCCTTGAAGGGTACGGTGTTGATCTTCCAGACATCGCGCTTGTTGCGGAGCGGATTGATGTCTGCGTCCTTGATCTCGCCATGCTCACGGGGGCGGTTGATGGACTGCGGCTGAGGCTGACCGGGAACGGGCTTTCCGTATTTGTTACCGCCCTTCATGCCGCGCTTGAGGCGTTCTGCCGTTGCAGGGGCAATCGGCTCGGAGATTGCCTTGTAGTCGAAGAAATACTTCCTCGACTTGGAGAACAGAAAAATATGCTCATAGCAGCGGGATAGGCGGTCTTTCACGCTCTCCGGCATGGGGTTATCCTTCATCCAGATGATGTCGTTGCGCAGATACCATCCGGTATCGCGGAGGGCAAAAGCCAGCATCCACGGAATGCCGATCATGTCTTTCGGCTTGCAGCCCTCAACCTTGTTGTTGAGAGCCACAGCCTGACCGTTTCTGCCGTTGGGGTTCTTCGGGTCAACATAATCGCCCTGATTGCCCTTTCCGGCGTAGGTGTCCGAAATGTTCAGCCAGAGCGTTCCATCCGGACGCAAAACGCGCCTGACTTCGGTAAACACTTCCGTCAGGCGCGAGATGTATTCCTTCGGCGTTGTCTCTCTGCCGATCTGAGCCTCCATACCGTAATCACGGAGCGCGTAATACGGAGGGGACGTCACACAGCAATGAACGCTGTCATCGGGCAGGGCTTTCAGGATTTCAAGGCAATCGCCGGTATGAATGATGTCAAGCTCTATAAAAACCAGCTCCTTTCTTCGGATTTGAGCGCATATCAGTCGGAGTAATACTCGTCCGGCTCGTAGTCCTCGTCTTCCATGAAGTCCTCGTCGAGATTGTCAATCTCGTCCGCCCAACGGTCGAAGATTTCCTCGGCTTCCTTCGCCGCCTCACGATAGAGGCTCAGGCGGTTCTTCTCAAAGGCGGCAAAGGCGGGGACGAACTTGCCGAACTCACGGATTGCCTTCACATCCTGCGTGCGCATATCTGCGACGCACTGAATGATTTCGGACATCGTGAGCAGATCGTCGATCATCAGCTCATACTCGCCCTTGGGGATAGAAACGGTTTCATCATCCGCCGCGTCAGCGAAAGGGGTATTCTCATCGCTGTTGCTGCACTTGGGAACATCAACCTTGAAGTAGAAACCGATCATATCCACAGATACCTTGGTCATAATCTGACGCGCCTCCTTGACCTTTTCGTCGATGTCCTCCCTCACATGGAGGTAGGCGCGGTGATGCTTCTTGAGGTCGCTTTCCAGTCGGATCAGATCGGTCAGCTCCCACAGAGCCTTAAACAGCGCGGAGGTGTTCTCTCCGTATTCGATAGCGTCCGCGTAGGGAATGGTAATCATCTTGTTGTTCATGTTCAAAAATCCTCCTTAGTTCTGTACGGTTTCTTCTAAACGGGTGGTCATGATGCGGTAGAGCTGGGTGTCCTTCGGGAAATCGTCCTTGAAGGGAACGATGGTCGAGCCGTAGAAGATCAGCCCCTCACCGGCATTGGAATTGGTGATGTAGTTCTGCTGGCTGGGCGAGATGTTCAGCGCCTTCGAGAGAATCTGCCGGTCGCCGGACGCCTGATTCAGAAGGTAGACAAAATCCGAGTTTTATAGTGATAGGTAAGCCCCTGATATCATCTCAGGCTTTTCCCCCACTTCACACCGTGCATGCGACTTTCACCGCACACGGCGTTCCATCGGTTAGTAGATTTCGTTGTCTAAACAATCAAACCTGTCATAGAAATACTGTGTTGTGTTGATTAGTGAGAGATTAGATTAACGGCAGAGACGCCAACTCACGGAGCGTATTTACCTTTTTGAGCTGGCTCTTGTCAAGCTGTAGGAGTTCCAAATATTTTGCGATTGTATCTGCATTGATGGCATGAATCAACTTGTGTACAGAATCCTTCACTAAAATAAGATTCCCATAGGAATCATCGCCTCCAAGATACCGGGGCAGTTTGTGATGACAGTGAATCTCATGTGTACTTGAGAATTCTTCACCGGTAACAGCACATTTTCCCCATTGAGCAGAGAATAGTGATATTCTGTTATCTGCATATTCCGCGCTATAGCCATAGGGTGGCTTCCGCATAAGCGAGAGCAGAATGGCCATATTGATTCGTAGGTTATTGTGAATGCCTTCCCGCCCCTCTGGAGTGTAGTAATTCCATGTTTTTTTACGGAATAAAGGATTCTTGTGTTGCGTGTAGCCAATAGGATATACTGGCTCATTTGTGCCTGCAACATATCGCATCATTTTGGATTTTCCAAATCGGCTTCTTTCAAACTCAGTCAATTCCCGTCCGGTTTTAACCAATCGATTCCCGTTACGGGTACTAAGCCTATTTGTGAGCAGTGTCATAACTGCACGATTTAGTATTGCGCAATCATGGTTGATATGGGTGGCAATGCAG
>OHVS01000707.1_pt1 | contig 13597 bp, 16 predicted proteins | sample 1579531 | NCBI WGS metagenome assembly OHVS01 (sample SAMEA3882531, study PRJEB24775) | human gut metagenome | biome: human-associated habitat; feature: intestine environment; material: feces | place: Netherlands | collected 2009/2010
CCGGCGAGATCACCAACTGGAAGGATGTCGGCGGCGAGGATGCCGAGATCGTCCTCATCGGCCGTGAAGCCGGCAGCGGCACGCGCGACGGCTTCGAGTCCATCACCGACACGAAGGATGCCTGCCAGTACCGTCAGGAGCTGACCTCCACGGGCGATGTCATCACCACCGTGTCCCAGAACCCGAACACCATCGGCTATGCCTCTCTGGCTGCCATCAAGGACAGTGTCAAGGCCCTGACCGTCAACGGTGTTGCCCCGACGGAAGCGACCGTCAAGGACGGCACCTACCTCGTGCAGCGCCCGTTCGTCCTTGTGACGAAGGAAGGCGTGGCCCTGAGCGAGACCGCGCAGAAGTTCTTCGACTTTGCGACCTCTGCGGACGCCGCGTCCATCATCTCCGCGGCGGGCGCAGTCCCGGTGGCCTGAGCCACAGACAAGCGTACAGGCGGCTGGAGACCAGCCGCCTTTCGCATATACAGAGGTGCTGGATATGAAAAAGAGATCTCAAGTTCTGGAGACGGTCGTGCATGGCGTGTTTCTGCTCCTTGGCCTTATCACCGTCGGGTGTGTGCTGCTCATCAGCGTGTACCTGATCGTCTCCGGAATCCCCGCCATCCAGAAGATCGGGCTCGTCCCGTTTCTGTTCGGCAAGACGTGGGCCTCCACGGCGGCAGAGCCGTCGTACTGCATTTTACTGTTCATTCTGACGAGTGTATACGGCACGGCCGGGGCCATCGTGCTCGGCGTGCCGCTGGGCTTCCTGACGGCCGTGTATCTGGCGAAGGTCGCCCCGCCGCGGCTCAAGACCGTGCTCGAATCGGCCGTGAGCCTGCTGGCCGGCATCCCGTCGGTCGTCTACGGCCTTGTGGGTATGCTCGTGCTCGTGCCGGGCATCCGAAAGGTGTTTCACCTGGCCGACGGCGCGAGCCTGCTCGCCGCCATCGTCGTGCTGGCGATCATGATCCTGCCGTCGATCATCAAGGTGTCCGTCACGGCGCTCGAGGCTGTGCCGCCCGAGTATGAGGACGCATCGCTCGCGCTCGGCGCGACGCCCATCGAGACGTACTTCAAGGTCTCCGTCCCGGCGGCGAAGAGCGGCATTGCCGCCGCCGTCGTGCTCGGCGTCGGCCGCGCCATCGGCGAGGCCATGGCCGTCATGATGGTGTCGGGCAATGTGCCGAATATGCCGAGCCTGTTTCAGAGCGTGCGCTTTCTGACCACCGCCGTCGCCAGCGAAATGTCCTACTCCAGCGGCCTGCAGCGGCAGGCGCTGTTTTCCATCGCGCTGGTGCTGTTTTTGTTCATCATGCTCATCAACGCCACGCTCAACTTCTTCCTCAAGCGCAATCAGGAGGGGGACAAATGAAAAAGAAAGCCGTTTCCGGCGGCCGCAGGGCCTATATTCTCACCATGCGCATCCTCATGGGTGCGGCGGCCATGATCACGGCGGCGCTCGTGCTGTTTCTGATCGCCTACGTGCTCATCAAGGGCTTGCCGAACGTGTCGTGGACGCTGCTGTCCACCGCGCCGAGCTACCTGTCCGACCGCATCGGCATCCTGCCGGATATTCTCAACACGCTCTATATCGTCGTTGCGACGCTGCTCATCGTCCTGCCGCTCGGCGTGGGCGCGGCCATCTACCTGACCGAGTACGCCACGAACCGCCGGCTCATCGGCGCCATCGAGTACGCGGCCGAGACGCTCTCCGGCATCCCGTCGATTATCTACGGCCTTGTGGGCATGCTGTTTTTCTGCCAGTTTCTGAATATGAAAACATCGCTGCTGGCCGGCGCGCTCACGCTCGTCATCATGAACCTGCCGACCATCATGCGCACCACGCAGGAGAGCCTCAAAACCGTGCCGCAGAGCTACCGCGAGGGCGCGTTCGGCCTCGGTGCGGGCAAGTGGCGTGTCATCCGCACCGTGGTGCTGCCCGGCTGCGTGGACGGTGTCATCACCGGCTGCATCCTGTCCGTCGGCCGCATCCTCGGCGAGTCGGCCGCGCTGCTGTTCACGGCGGGCTTTGCCCACGCGCTCAACGACTTTTTCGAGGGACTGAGCAGCGCGGGCGCCACGCTCACCGTCGCGCTTTACGTTTACGCCAAGGAGCAGGGCCGGTTTGATGTGGCCTTTGCCATCGCCGCCATTTTGATGATCCTTACGCTGCTCATCAACGGCGCGGCCATGCTTGTCGAGAGATATTTCAGGAGGAAAAGAAGCCTATGAGCGATATTATGACGGTTCAGGGTCTGGATCTCTGGTACGGAGACCATCAGGCGCTGCACGACATCTGCATGAGCATCCCGGAAAAGAGCATCACGGCGCTCATCGGGCCGTCCGGCTGCGGCAAATCCACGTTTCTCAAAACGCTCAACCGCATGAACGACCTCATCCCGGGCGTGAAGATCGCGGGCGATGTGCGCTACCGCGATCAGGACATTTTCGCCCCCGGCACGGACGTCAACGAGCTGCGGCGCGAGATCGGCATGGTCTTTCAGAAGCCAAATCCGTTTCCGATGAGCATCTACGACAACATCGCCTATGGCCCGCGCACGCACGGCATCAAAAACCGCGCCAGGCTCGACGAGATCGTCGAAAAGTCCCTGCGCGGCGCGGCCATCTGGGACGAGGTGAAAGACCGCCTGAAGAAAAACGCCCTCGGCCTCTCCGGCGGCCAGCAGCAGCGCCTGTGCATCGCCCGCGCGCTCGCGGTCGAGCCGGAGGTGCTGCTCATGGACGAGCCCACGAGCGCGCTTGACCCCATCTCCACGTCGAAGATCGAGGAGCTGGCCATGCAGCTCAAGGAACAGTACACGATCGTCATCGTCACGCACAACATGCAGCAGGCGGTGCGTATCTCTGACCGCACGGCGTTTTTCCTGCTCGGCGAGCTCGTCGAGTGCGGCGACACGCAGCAGCTGTTCTCGCAGCCGCAGGATAAGCGCACGGAGGATTACATCACAGGGAGGTTTGGCTAATGAGAAGCCGGTTTGATGAACAGCTCGCGCTCCTGAACAAGGAGATGATCGAGATGGGCGCACTGTGCGAGGAGGTCATCGCACTCGCATCCAAGGCCCTCACGGAGGCGAATCCGGAGCTGGCGCAGCGCGTCGCGCCGCTCGATGCCGAGATCGACCAGAAGGAGCGCAACATCGAGTCGCTGTGCCTCAAGCTCCTGCTCCAGCAGCAGCCCGTCGCGCGCGACCTGCGCCAGATCTCGGCCGCGCTGAAGATGATCACGGACATGGAGCGCATCGGCGATCAGGCCGAGGACATTGCGGAGATCATCCAGTTTCTCGCCGGCCGTTCGGCGGGAAATGACGATCTGCTGCGCGAAATGGCGCTCTCGACCATCCATATGGTCACAGAAAGTGTTGACGCCTACGTCAAGCGTGATACAATGCTGGCAGAGACGGTCATCGCCGAGGACGATGTCGTGGACAACGCCTTCGACGAGGTCAAGCGCCGGCTGATCGACAAGATCGCCGCCCACCCCGACGACGGGGAGTACGCGCTCGACCTGCTCATGATCGCCAAATACTTCGAGCGCATCGGCGACCACGCGACGAACATCGCCGAGTGGGTGATCTTCTCGGTCACCGGGGTACACAAGGAGGGGTAAGCCATGATCTGGTGTGTGGAGGACGACGCCAGCATCCGCGACATTGAGGTCTATACGCTCTCATCCACGGGGTTTGACGCCCGCGGCTTTGAAGACGGCGTGTCATTCTGGTCGGCGCTCCAGACGGAGAAGCCCGATCTGGTGGTGCTCGACGTGATGCTGCCCGGCGTGGACGGCATCGAGCTGCTGCAGCGCATGAAGGCGTCGGCGGAGCTGCGCACCATCCCGGTCGTCATGGCCACGGCCAAGGGCGCGGAGTATGACAAGATCCGCGGCCTCGACCTCGGCGCGGACTATTACCTCGTCAAGCCCTTCGGCGTGATGGAGCTCGTGTCCTGCGTCAAGGCGGTGCTGCGCCGCTGCCAGCCGGAAAAGGCTGCGCATCAGCTGCGCAGCGGCGGGCTCGTCGTCGATCTCGACGCACACACGGTCACGGTCGACGGCGCGCGTGTCGCGCTTACGTATAAAGAATTTGAACTCCTGCGCCTGTTTCTGTCCCATCCGGGCATGGCGTTCACGCGCGACCAGCTCTTTCAGGAGATCTGGGGCATGGACTACTGCGGCGAGACCCGCACGGTCGACATGCACATCCGGACGCTCCGGCAGAAGCTCGGCCCCTACGGACGGCGGATCGAAACGGTGCGCAATGTTGGCTACCGCATGGAGGCAACGACATGACCAAAAAGATCTTTCAATCCATCCTGCTCGTGGCCGGGTGCGTGCTGCTGGCGAGCCTGTTGATCATCATGGGCTTTTTGTACGATTACTTCGGCGGCGTGGAGGAAAACCAGCTGCGCGACGAGCTGAGTCTCGCCGCAGCGGCCGTCGAGGACGGCGGCACGGACTATCTGTCCCAGCTGATGGCCGACCGCTGCCGCCTGACATGGATCGCGGCCGACGGCAGCGTCCTGTACGACACGAAGACCAACGCCGAGAGTCTTGAGAACCACGCCTCGCGCGCCGAGGTCAGTCAGGCGCTGGCGACCGGCACCGGCGAGAGCACGCGCTATTCCTCGACACTCATGGAAAAGACCATGTACTACGCCCAGCGTCTGGACGACGGCACGGTGCTGCGCATTTCCATCAGCCGCGCGACGGTCGGCATGATCGCCGTCGGCATGATCCAGCCGCTGCTGATCGTGCTCATCGTGGCGCTCATCCTCTCCGGCTTGCTGGCCAGACGGCTGTCGCGGCGCATCGTCGACCCGCTCAACAGCCTCGATCTCGAGCACCCGCTCGACAACGATGCCTACGAGGAGGTCTCTCCGCTGCTCAAGCGCATCCACCGCCAGCACGTCGAGATCCAGACGCAGCTGCGCGAGCTGCGCGAAAAGACCGACGAGTTCACGCAGATCACCGGCAGCATGCGCGAGGGCCTTGTCCTGCTCGACGAGCACGGCAGCATCCTGAGCATCAACGCCGCGGCGCAGGCGCTCTTCGGCGCGGACGCGCAGTGCGTGGGCCGTGATTTTCTCACCATCGAGCGCAGCCACGAGATCAGCGCCGCCATTCAGGCCGCCGCTGCGGACGGCCACAGTGAGGTGCGCGCCGAGCGCGCGGGCCGCGTGTATCAGTTCGATATCAGCCGCATCACGTCCGACGGGAAATTCCTCGGCACGGTCATTCTGGCCTTTGACATCACGGAGCAGGAGTTTGCCGAGCGCAACCGCCGCGAGTTCACGGCGAATGTCTCGCACGAGCTCAAAACGCCGCTGCAGGGCATCATCGGCAGCGCCGAGCTGATCGAAAACGGCATGGTCAAGCCCAAGGATCTGCCGCGCTTCGTCGGCCATATCCACGCCGAGGCCGCGCGCCTCGTCACGCTCATCGACGATATCATCCGCCTGTCCCAGCTCGACGAGGGCGACGCCATGCCGACCGAGCCGGTCGACATGCTCGCCGTGTCGCAGGAGGCGGCGGAGAACCTGCACGACGCCGCAGCCGCGCGCAACGTTACGGTCAGCGTCACAGGGCAGCCGGCCGTCATTCCCGGCGTTCGCCGCCTGATTTATGAGATCGTCTATAACCTCTGCGACAATGCCATCAAGTATAACCGCAAGGGCGGCAGCGTGACCGTCAGCACGGCGGAGGAGAACGGCCAGCCGGTCCTCCGCGTGGCGGATACCGGCATTGGCATCCCGGCGGCGGAGCAGGACCGCGTGTTCGAGCGCTTCTACCGCGTGGATAAGAGCCACTCCAAGGCGTCCGGCGGCACGGGTCTCGGATTGTCGATCGTCAAGCACGCCGTGCAGTATCACCACGGCCGCATCGAGCTTGAGAGCACGCCCGGCACGGGCACGACCATCCGTGTCGTGTTCCCGAACCCGTGACCCGATATGGAAAAACAGAGCGGACTTCCGGCTGCGGAAGTCCGCTTTTTTCTGCCCCGCAGGGCTTGACACCCGGGCGGGGCGGTGTTATCATGCAGTTGAGATTAAACATATCTAACCAATCGGCTTTTCAAGGAGGTATCCCATGTATCAGATCACACTGGGGATCGACGGCATGATGTGCGGCATGTGCGAGAGCCACATCAACGATGCGGTGCGCAATGCCTTTCCGGTCAAGAAGGTCTCGTCCTCGCACGGCAAGGGCCAGACGGTCATTCTCTCCGAAACGGAGATCCCGGAGGCGGAGCTGCGCCCGGTCATCGCCAAGACGGGCTACGAGCTCACAAGCTACGTCTGCGCCCCGTATGAGAAAAAGGGCCTGTTCCACCGGCACTGAACATAGCTGAACAGGACAAGCGGCACGGCCTGCAGGTTGAGAAATTCATCGTCGTCGAGCTGCTGCTCGCCGAAGGTCAGGCCGCGGGCGAGGTACATCCAGATGACCTCGTCCGAGTACGCGGCGGCGGGGTAGAACGGGCCGAGCGGGATGAGCTCGCGCGCTGTGATGCCGGTCTCCTCGCGCAGCTCGCGGCGCGCGGCGGCCTCGGGCGCTTCGTCGCGGCTGTCGCGCTTGCCGGCGGGAATCTCCGTGATGACCTCGTTCACCGGGTAGCGAAACTGCCGCTCGACGATCACGCGGCCGTCGTCGAGCAACGGCACGATGCACACCGCGCCCACGTGGCGCGATAGTTCGCGTGGCGCGGTGCCGCCGTTGGGCAGGCGCACGGTGTCGCGGTAAAAGTCGAGAATGCAGCCGCTGTAGATCTTTTCGGATGTGAGTTTGGTTTCGGTCAGGTTGTCCATGGCGCGCCTCCTTACAGGCCGAGGATCTGCAGCGTGCGCGTGTCGGGCTGCCCGCCGAAGAATTTATCGAGCACGGCGGAAAACACCGGCTCGTCCGGCGCGGCGGCCGCGAAGAGCGTCATGCTCGAGCGCAGCTTCAGGTCGTCCGGAAAGCCGAACACGGCCGTGGGGTCGCTCTCGTCGAGTGCCAGCAGGGCGCTGCTGATCTCCAGCAGGTGCGCGCGCAGTGTCGGCTCGCGCAGATAGGCCCGCGCCTCGTCGAGCCCGGAGATGGCATAGTACTGCGACGTGCTGCTCATGCCCAGCCCCGCGACCTGCGGGAAGATGTACCAGATCCAGTGGCTGCGCTTGCGGCCGTTTTGGATCTCGCGCAGGGCGGCGGCATAGTCCCGGCGCTGTGCGGTGAGAAAACGATCAAGATCATACATAGCGAAACCTCCTCAGAAGCGGAAATAGATGAACGGATTGAACGTCGCGCTCACGGAAAAGACGATGCACACGGCCAGCAGCGCCAGGCACACGACGTTGCGCACGATCTCGGCGCCGCAGCTCTCGCCAAGGTGCACGCGCCGGCAGACGGGTGTGGAGAATACGAGCGCGGGCAGCATCCACAGCAGCGGCGGGACGATGCTCACATCCGCTGCGAGCGACTGCGAGAGCGCCACGTGCGTGAAGCTGAACATCCGCGCGAGCGCGCAGCGCATCTGCACAAAGTCCGTGAGGTTGAACATCACCCAGCCGATGCACACGATGATCATGCACAGCAGCCAGCGCAGCGCCTTCGGCAGACGCTCGAGATACTTGCCCAGCCAGAGCTTTTCGATCAGCAGCAGCACACCGTAGTACAGGCCCCAGAGCAGGAAGTTCCAGTCCGCGCCGTGCCACAGGCCGGTCAGGCCCCAGACGACGAGAATGTTGCGCACCCACTTCCCCCGGGAAACGCGGTTGCCGCCGAGCGGGATGTACACATAGTCGCGAAACCAGGTGGACAGCGAGATGTGCCACCGCCGCCAGAACTCCGTGACCGACAGGGAGATATACGGGTAGTTGAAGTTTTCGAGGAAGTGGAAGCCGAACATCCGGCCGAGGCCGATGGCCATGTCGCTGTAGCCGGAGAAGTCGAAATAGATCTGCAGCGTGTAGGCAATGGCGGCCAGCCAGTACATGAGCGAGCCGTAATTGGCGGGGTTGCCGCTGTAGACGATGGTGGCCACCTGCGCGACCTGATTGGCCAGCAGCAGCTTTTTGGCCAGACCAACGACAAAGCGCCGGAAGCCCTGCGCGAGATCGTCCATGGTCACTTGGCGCTCCCGGATCTCCTGCTCGACGGTCTCATAGCGCACGATGGGGCCGGCGATGAGCTGCGGGAAGAAGCTGACGTACATCAGCAGGTAGAAAAAGTTGCGCTGCAGGGCGATCTTGCCGCGGTAGAGGTCGATGACATACGACAGGATCTGAAACGTGTAAAAGCTGATGCCGATCGGCAGCGCGATGCCGGGGTCCGTCAGGCCGAGAAACGAGAACGTCCGGCACAGGAAGTTGAGGTATTTGAACACGACGAGGTTGCCGAGGATGACGACGATCGCCGCGATCAGCGCGGCCTTTTTCGCGCGCGGCCGCGCCTCAAAATGCACGATGGCAAAGCCGCTGCCGTAGGCCACGAGCGTCACGAGCACCATGAGCACGACCATCTTCGGCTCGCCCCAGGCGTAGAAGATCAGCGATGCGATGAGCAGCATGGCGTTCTGCACGGGCTTCGAGCGGATGAGCACGCACAGCCCCGCCAGCGGCAGGAAGAAAAACAGAAATGTCTGACTGCTGAATACCATCGCTCAGTCCTCCACCATGAAGTCGTCCGACGTGAAAAACGTCGTGCTGCCGATCCAGAGCACCTTCGTGATCCGGTGCTCGCGCAGATACTCCGCCAGCCGAAACGGCTTTCCCATGTCCTGCTCATAGCTGCGCAGATCGACGCTGTAGACCCGGTCAAAGTGCGAAGCCATGAGTTTGAGGATGGCGTTGTCATACGATTCGCCGAGCATCAGCAGATTCCCGCGTCCGGTCGTGCCGGTGTCGAGGATGACCTCGCCGTTGTCCCCGCCGTAGACCTCACCGTAGCTGGCGTCCGTGAGCTGGCCGCTGAGCGCGGCGTCCTGACAGCCGTAATCATCCGCCGGTTCTCCGGCGATCGTCACGGACATCTTCGGGAAAGCAAAGCGGTAGACATCCATCGGCTCAAAAAACTGCTCCTGCGCGCCGATAGACAGCGCTTTTGAGCCGGAGAAGTGATCGGATACGCGCACCGTTTCCAGAGGCTCGAGCAGGTCGGTGCAGCCGAGCAGGGCGGCCGCCTCGCGGTAGCCGCGGTAGGAGCCGACGTTGTTCCAGTGGTGGTCGGTCTGGTAAAAGTCGCGCTCATACGTTGCCAGATCGTCTGCCGCGAACCTGCCCATCTGTGCGGCCGGCAGGTTCACCCGGCTGCTGAGGTATTCAAACGCGCCGTTGTTTTCCCCGGCCGTGAAGTTGTTGTTCGAGTCGCCCTCGACCATATAGAGATAAAACGTCACGTCCGGATGCGCGGCAATCAGTGCATTGAGGTTTTCGCTGTGCCGCGTGAGCTCCGGTATCACCATGTCGGGACTGCGGTAGGCGTAGGCCAGATATTTCCCGCCGTAGACGAGAAACTGGTCGTACTGGACCGGCACGTTTGGATACCGGCGCGACAGGCGCATCATGGAGTCGTACCGGATCTTGTTCTGCGCGTCATTGAAGGTCTTTTTCATCGCCTGCGCCAGCGGGATCTGATCGCTGAGCGCAGCCTCCATGGCGTCCTGAAACGAACCGTCGAGCCAGCTTTCCGCCGTCAGCGGGGCGACGGTGTTGGCCGGGCGGTTTTCGTAGTAGTTGACGTCCTTCGGGCGCAGCAGCGTGCGCCCGAGCCCGGTCAGCAGCACGGCGGCAGCACAGCAGAGCATGGCCGCGTTGCACAGATTCCGGGTGCGTTTGCTTTTGTCGGCGTGTTTCACGTGCGATTTCTCCTGAATTTGAAAATTTGCAAAAAACTTCTTTTGATTATGACCTCTGCGCCCCGGATTGTCAAGCGCTGCGGCGCTCAGATTTGGTTTTACAACCCGCGCGGTATGCGTTACAATAAGAAAATCGGAAAGGAGCGTTCCCATGAACATGACATTGGAGACCATCCGGGCAGCGCACGCACGCATCGCCCCTTATATTGTCCGGACGCCGCTGCTGCGCCTGCCGGCGCTCGACGATGCCCTCGGCTGTGAGGTGTATGTCAAGGCCGAGTGTATGCAGCGCACGGGCGCATTCAAGCTGCGCGGCGCAATGAACAAGATCCTCACCCTGACGGACGCCGAGCGCGCCCGCGGCTTTGTCGCGGCGTCCTCCGGCAACCACGGCCGCGCGGTGGCCTATGCCGCGCAGCGCTTCGGTACGCACGCATGCATCGTCATGCCGCGCACGGCCCCGCCCGTCAAGCAGGCGGCTATCCGCGCGCTGGGCGCGGAGCTCGTGCTGTGCGAGCCGTCGTCCGCCATCGGCATCGGTGCGGCGCTGTGCGGCCGGCTCCCGGTGCGGGAAGGGGACAAGGTCTGCTTTGTCGTCAGCGGCGGCAGCGTCGCGCTCGAGCAGCTGCACCAGCTCGAGGACGTCAGGCTCTGACAGACAGCAAATATCCGCCCCGGCGCACCTTCCGTCAGAAGGGTGCGTCGAGGCGGATGCTGTCTCGGGGCGTTATTTGCTGCTTGCGAGCGCCTGATCGATGAGCTCGTTGAGCTTCTTTGCCTGATCGGGCGCGGTGATCCCGCCGACGATCGGCTGGCCGACGATGTTGCCGTTTTTGTCAACGACGTATGTGGTCGGGAACGAGTACAGGCCGGCGGTGAACTTACCGGCCTCACTGTCGGAGGCGAACCAGAGGTTGGAGTAGGTCACGCCCTTTTTCGCCAGAATGTCCTTCGCCTCGGCGATGGCGGTCTTGTCGCCGTCGAGCGTGAAGGAGTTGATGCCGACGACCGCGCCGCCCTTCGCGGCGAGGTCCTTGTTGAGCGCCTCAAGGTCGGCCAACTCACCGACGCACGGGTTGCAGGTGGTGAACCAGAAGTTCACGACCGTGACGCTGTTGCCGGCGAAGAGCTTGCTGCTGTCGACGTCATTGCCGTCGAGATCCTTGCCCTGAAAGCTCGGGAATTTCATCAGGTCGCTGCCGGAGGCGGTCATGCCGGCCTCCTCCGCGCTCACGCTGTCACCCGCGCCGGGCGTCGTGCCGCAGCCGGGATACTTCTGCTCGAGGATGGTGAGCTTGCCCTCGATCTCCTTGATCTGCTCGGCGCCGGCCTTGAGCGTCTTGAGCTCGTCGGCCGAGAAGCCGTCCTTCGCGCTCTCGATCGTGGCGAGCAGGAAGTCGCCGTAGTTCGTGCCGTCCTCGATCATGGTGCTGTTTTTGTTGGCAGACAGAAACACCTTGTTCCAGAGGTCGGAGTTTGCGGCGAGAATGTCGTTTTCCTTCTGCATGAGCTGCTGATAGAGCTTGGCCGCTTCGTCGGCGCTGCTCGGCTCGGTCGCGATCAGGGTCGCAATGTCGGCGCTGCCGTTTGCCTTGTCCTTGTCTTTGCCCGACGAGCACGCCGCGAGGCTGAACACCATCGCGAGCGCGAGCAGGAGCGTCACGAGCTTGGTCATTTTTTTCGTCTTCATCATGATTCCTCCGTTTGATTTTGATGGTTGCTTACTTGTTTCGGATTCGTGTTTCCGCTCAGGCCGAAACCATAGCGGAAGCGGATGGCCTCCGTGGGGCAGGCGCGGATGCACTTGCCGCAGCGGATGCACTCCGTGTCGTTGGGGGACTTGGTGATGTCCACGTCCATCTGGCAGGTGCGCGCGCATTTGCCGCAGGAGACGCACTTGCCAGTGTCGACCTGAATGCCGAGCAGGGAGACCTTGTTCATCAGCGCGTAAAACGCGCCGAGCGGGCAGATCCACTTGCAGAACGGGCGGAAAAACAGCACGCTCAAAACGACGACCGCGATCAGAATGATCAGCTTGCGCGTAAACAGCGCGCCCAGCGCCGCGCGGATGCTCTCGTTTGCGGCGGCAAGCGGGATCGCACCCTCGAGCACGCCCTGCGGGCAGATATACTTGCAGAAATACGGGTCTCCCATGCCCACGTCGTTGACGATGAGCGCTGGCAGCAGTACCACGGCCAGCAGCAGGATGACGTATTTCAAATAGGTCAGCGGCCTGAGCTTTTTCGTCGACAGCTTTTTGCCCGGGATCTTATGCAGCAGCTCCTGCAGCCAGCCGAACGGGCACAAAAAGCCACAGATGAACCGCCCAAACAGCACGCCGAGCAGGATCAGAATGCCGGTGATATAATACGAAAAGCGGAATTTGGACGAGCCGACCACCGCCTGAAACGCCCCGATCGGGCACGCGCCCGATGCCGCCGGGCAGGAATAGCAGTTCAGGCCGGGCACGCAGACGGTCTTGCCCTTGCCCTGATAGATGCCGCCCTTGAAGAAGTTCGGCAGGTGGATGTTGGTCAGCAGCGTCGCCGCCGCCTGGATCCAGCCGCGAAACCGGCTCAAGAGCAGGGAAACAGACTGTTTTTTCTTATCCAATGCCGACACACTCCAAGCACAGCCGGATCGCCTTGCTGAGCACGGCACCGGCCTCGCCGCGCAGCGCGCCGAAGCACACCATGGCGATGCCTGCAGCGATCAGCAGAACCTGCACAACGGCTTTCTTCGCACGAAACACCCGGATCACTCCCTTCTGTTTGCCCCATGATACCATGGCGCAGATAAAATCTTCGTTAAGAACGGAAACTTAACAGAGATTTTATGCCTTTGTGTTATCATATAACAAAGTTAACAAAGTCGGACATTCGTAAATACGCACGAGGAGAATGGTATGCATATTTTGGTTGTGGAAGATGAACGGGCGCTCTGCGACACGATCGCGCGCAGTCTGCGGCGGCTTGCCTACAGCGTGGACTGCTGCTATGACGGGCAGAGCGCCGCGGAGATGCTCGCCGTCGAGCGCTTTGATCTGGTCGTGCTGGATCTGAACCTCCCCGGCGAGGACGGTATGACGGTGCTCCGGACGCTGCGCGAGCGTGACCGCGACACCAAGGTGCTGATCCTGTCGGCGCGCTGCGAGGTCGCCGACAAGGTGGCGGGACTCGATGCGGGCGCGAACGACTATCTCACCAAGCCCTTTCACCTCGATGAGCTCGCGGCGCGCATCCGCAGCCTGACGCTGCGCCGCTTTACGCAGAGCGACGTGGTCCTGACCTGCGCCGAGCTGTCGTTTGACACCAAGGCGCGCAAGGCGTCCGTGCGCGGTGAGGCGCTGTCGCTCACGCGCAAGGAGACGGGCATCCTCGAATACCTGCTGCTGCATCAGGGGCGGCCGGTCAGTCAGGAGGAGCTGCTGGAGCACGTGTGGGACAGCGGGGCGGACGGCTTCGGCAACTCCATCCGCGTGCATATCTCCGCACTGCGGAAAAAGCTGCGCGCCGCCTTGGGCTATGACCCCATCCGCAACCGCATCGGCGAGGGCTATGTTATGGAGGCGCAGACATGAAGCGGTTATCTCTGCAGTGGCGCATCACGCTGATGACGGCGGCGCTGATCGGCGTGACGTGTGTGCTCATGAACTGTCTGATCGGCTATTCCGGCAAGCGGTATATGGATGCGATCGGCAGCGGCATCTCGGCTTACGGCGAGATCGAATCCGGTGCGCCCGACGCCTTCGAC
>OHVS01000709.1_pt1 | contig 13555 bp, 17 predicted proteins | sample 1579531 | NCBI WGS metagenome assembly OHVS01 (sample SAMEA3882531, study PRJEB24775) | human gut metagenome | biome: human-associated habitat; feature: intestine environment; material: feces | place: Netherlands | collected 2009/2010
ATTGCCATAAGAATTTTACCGTGCATGTACACGGATAAAACAAATGCCCTGCCAAGCGGCAGGGCTTATTTTCACAAAATGATACCAAAAAGCAAGGACCCAAGGCGGCAAAACCGCTTCGGGTCCGTTTTTTCTGCTTAGATCAGTCCTGATCGGCGTCCTCGTCCTCGTCTCCACAAGCTTTCGCTACGTGTGACCCGAACAGGGAAAACACGCTTTCTGCGAGAGCCTCTTCGGTCACGGCGGCGATCACGGGGACGCCAGCTCGACGCAGCGCCTGGGAAAGCTCGGCTGCGAAGGGAACCTCCAGGTTGAGGGCGGAAAGTGCATCGACGTCGATAAGCACTTCCTCGGGCGTGCCGACGCGCGCCACCTTCCCCCCGTCGAGAACGATGACGCGGTCGGCGAGGGCTGCCTCCTCCATGAAGTGGGTGATCATGACGACGGTCATGCCCTGATTGTTGAGCGAGCGCACGACGCGCATGAGGCCCTTGCGGCCGCGGGGGTCGAGCATTGCGGATGCCTCGTCCAAGATGAGGATCTCCGGGTTCATCGCAAGGGCGCCCGCGATGGCGACGCGCTGCTTCTGCCCGCCGGAGAGATCGCAGACCGGCTCATCGCACTTGTCCGCCAGACCAACGCGCGCGAGCAGCCGCTCGGCCTCCGCGATCTGTGCGCGCGAAAACAGGCCCAGCAGCGCCGCCGGCAGCGCCATGTCCGGCAGGCAGGCATTGAGCACGTTCTGCCGGCAGGAGACCGGCTCTACGAGCGCAAAGTCCTGATAGATCGTGCCGATGCGCTTTTGCACGGCGCGCTTGGCGCGGCCGCGCGCGCGGGAAAACGGCTGCCCGTCGATGCACACTTCCCCGCCGTCGCACGGCAGCGTGCCGTTGAGGATGCGAAACAGCGTCGTCTTCCCGGCGCCGGACGGGCCGATGACGGACACGAACTCCCCCGGCTCGACGCCGAAGGAGACGTCCGTCAGCACTTGCGGCCGGCTGCCGAAGCGCTTGCTGATGTGTGCAGCTTCCAGCAGCATGGGTTTACTTTCCGGCGGACTTGAGCATGGCCTGCGCGTCACGCTCGCCGTCATAGTCCGAATCCTTGCCCCAGGTATAGCCGACCTGGCTGAAGACGCTGATGATCTCCTTGCCCTCGTCGGTCTGGGCAATCTCGATGAACGCCTCGCCGAGCGCCTTGCGGAAATCCTCGTCGGCCATGAGGTCGGAGTTCTTGCTGTAGGCGATCATGTCATTGTAGATGCCCTCGGTCACACCGATGATGCCCGTCTGCTCGACCATGGGGGCCGTGCCGCCGAGCTTCTCCTGCCAGATGGGCGCGTTCTTGATGCGGATATGGCCATAGGAGACCATCACGTCAGCCTGACCGGTGGCCAGACGCGCGAGCGACGTGCTGTGCGAGTCGGACTGCACCACGTGATCCAGATCGGCAATGGTCTTGCCATAGTGCTCCTGCAGCCAGAGGCTCGGGTAGATGTAGCCGGATGCGGACGTCGGGGCGAGCACGGACCAGGTCGCGCTGTTGAGATCGTCCCACGTCAGCTCCTCGCCGGCGTTGACCTTCTTGAGCAGCTCCTGCCCCTTCGCGCTCGGGCCGGCCAGAATGATCGAGCGGTAGTAGGTCGTCATGTCCTGTGTGTTTTCCTCGATGGTGCCGTCGTTCCAGTCGGCGGGGTTGTCGGAGTCCTTGTTGATGCCGTAGCGCAGCGCCGTCAGCAGCACGTCGCAGTCATCGGAAAACAGGACATAGTTGCCGCCGGAGATGAAGCCGATGTCCGCGCTGCCGGCGCTGAGCGCCTCGCCCACGGCGGTGTAGCTCGTGCCGACGGTCATGTCGATGCTCTGCACGTCATAGCCCTTTTCCAGCAGCTTCGCCTTGAGCAGCGCCTCGAGCGGTTCGGTCGCCGTCGTGATCTGATCGGCGTCCGCATACGGGGAGAACGCGATCTTCAGACTCTCGATCGTCTTCGTGCCGCCGGCCGTTCCGGCGTCCTTCTGGCCGCAGCCGGCCATCAGGCCGAGCGCCAGGACCAGAGACAGCATCATTGCCACTACTTTTTTCATGTACATACCCTCCAGATTTTTTCTTTCCGCCGACCGCAGGCATAAAAAATTGGCATATGCAGCGCTGCATATACCATACCTGACGACCGGCAGACGCTGAGAATCCGCCCCTGCGGACGGATTTGGCCGGTCGATCCTCCCTGGGATCCTCTCAACCCGGAACACGGGCTCCCTCGCAATCTGGTTTCGTCATCATTTTTCTGTTGAGCGCGGCGCCAGGGCGCTCCCCCTTTCGCCGCATTCCGGAAACCATTCGACAGCTTACCACATGGTGCCGGAGAATGCAAGCAGTTTGTAAAATAGGAGTAAAATTTCAGCTGCCGCAGCATTTTCACCGGTGAATACACAGCAAAATGCGGGCGGTGCTGATGCACCGCCCGCAAGGGAAACAGAAATCTTCTACCGCGCGTCTCTGCAGCGCATATGATACGCTGATTGCAGGCAGACTCTCTGATGCTTTGGGAGTACTTGAAGCAACGCCTCATACACTTTCTCATAATACATAATGCGCACAAACTCCTGATTTGTCCGGAGAGAATTGATACGATTTGCCGGGCTGTTGCCCTTATACTTTGGCAGTGGCCCGTAGCTTAAATATATCCGCCAGTCGGTTGATCCCGTCGTCGTTGCATAATCCATTCCGACCATACAGCGATCACAGTACAAAACAACACTTTTGCGGAATGGACGCGTGCAGACCAGATGATTCTGGTACAGGTAGACATGCTCGTCCATGCTGATAAACCAGAATACGCCAAACGCCCCACCCACCTCTATCGGACCGGCTGTTACAAGAATCAAAGGTTCTGTAAGAAATTCGTTATACCTCAACACAACAAACAATACCACCACCATCACGCCCATCGCTGCTGCTCCAGCCAGCACAGATGGCGCGCAGGCATACCCTTTTACGTTCTTTTTTTCGACTTGGTTATCTGCACAGCTATTCCCCCTCAAAAGATGGCGTTCCGGTCATCCATCCATATCTCAAATATGTTCTCTCCACCAGCGGTCAGTCTTGTATGCCTCGGGGATCGTCTCGTCAAACAGCGGATCGGCATACCCCATGGCTATCAGCTCATCCACCCAGCGCTCACGAAGAGATGCCGGAAGCAGAGGCTTTGCACACCACGGGCAATAATGAATCACGATATGCGAATGCCCATCCCCGCACGGGATGCCGTATTCATGAAACTGCGGCAGATATGAGATCGCTTCGCCATCGCAGAGCTGTGCCGTGTGTTCCGTCACGATGCGGACATGTGCCTGCATATCCCTGCAGCAAAAGTCCATGCGTTCCACTCCTCTCATTTTCGCTCCCACGTTAGGCCATGCACCGGCATTTCCGCCTCGAGATAGTTGCGTGCCCGCTCCGGAATGCAGCTAAGGAACTCCTGATAAGCCTCCTCATCGCAAAGCTGGAAAAACTGGATATGCGCATAATCGTTTTTGTGATATTGGAAGAAATTGTCCCGTTACTTTTTGGAAAGCGCCTTTGTGGAGCAATAAAGGATCCAGGCCGCGGTGCCGTGGTTGACCATGACGGGCACGATCTCAAACTCCAGACAGTCCTGCCACAAAAGCGATATGTATGCTTGCGAAAATAGGTGGTCATACCCTCCGCATCCACGGTATACGTAGCCGAGAACGCGCCCTTGAACGCCATGTACAGGGCTAAGACAAGTCCAATTGTGCAAGCTACGATTGGGCTCATTGCACCGACAAAGCCCCAATCGTATGGATGCGCTGCATCAGCGGGGTGATACATCGTGAGAAGCCACGAAAAAACAACAATTCCGGCCAGAAAAAAGACAAGTAGAAATATAGACAAGCCCATTCGAAAAGGGGAAACTCTCCTTCTCTTCATCACATCACACCTTATTAGAAACACTAAGCACCTTCACCATTCTATTTGCATTCTAACACACCCCTGCACAGTTGTCCGCGCAAAGCAATGACGCGCACCGCGCCCGCCTCATATTCCCCGCAAAAATTCATATACTGAATTACGCAAATATGGGGAGTGGTGTAAGTGCACACGGACATGGAAGCGCGCGCATGCGATCTTGCGGAATATCTTCTCGCCAACAATACCACCGTCCGCGCCGCCGCCAAACAATTCGGCGTTTCAAAATCGACCGTCCACAAGGATCTGACGGAGCGGCTGGAGAAGATCAACCCCGCGCTCTATCAGCAGGTCCGGCAGCTGCTGGACCGCAACAAGGCGGAGCGGCACATCCGCGGCGGCATGGCGACGCGGCGAAAATACAAAGGTACATAAACCGGCGCGCGGCCACCCGGATGGGCGGCCGCGCCGCGCATATTTCCCGCAAAAGCGGAAATGCTAGCGTCGAAGGTGATTGCTTGAAATCCAAACGAATCGGACCTCAGACCGTGCAGTTTGTCGCCCCGCCCGTGATCCTTGCCTCCGCCAGCGTCGTAGGCAAAAAGGAGGGCGAGGGCCCGCTGCGCGACCGCTTTGACAGCGTCAGTCAGGACACCTATTTCGGCACAAAGAGCTGGGAACAGGCCGAGAGCGCCATGCTGCGGCAGTGCTTCGACCTTGTGTGCCAGAAGGCCGGGCTGCTCCCGGAGCAGCTCGACTATGTGCTCTCCGGTGACCTGCTCAACCAATGCGTAGGCTCGGCCTATGCCATGCGCGACATCGGCGTGCCCTATCTGGGCCTGTATGGCGCGTGCTCGACGATGGCGGAATCACTCAGTCTGGCCGCCATGCTCATCGACGGCGGCTACGCCGAGCACGCCGCCGCGCTCACGAGCTCGCACTTCTGCTCTGCCGAGCGGCAGTACCGGTTCCCGCTGGAATACGGCGGCGTGCGCACACCGACTGCGCAGTGGACCGTCACCGGCTCCGGCGCGCTCATCCTCGGCGCGGCCGGCAGCGGGCCGCGTGTGACGATGGTGACGACCGGGAAGATCGCCGACGCGGGCATCACGGACGCGAACAATATGGGCGCCGCCATGGCGCCCGCCGCCTATGAGACGCTCAGGGCTCACTTTGCCGACACCGGCCGCACGCCGGACTACTACGACCTGATCGTGACCGGCGACCTCGGCAAGATCGGGCACACGGTCGTGACGCGGCTGTTTCAGGACGACGGCATCGAGCTCGAGGGGCTCTACACGGACTGCGGCCTGCTGATCTATGACCTGGAGGGGCAGGACGTACACGCCGGCGGCTCCGGCTGCGGATGCAGCGCAGCCGTGCTCGCGGGGCATCTGCTGAAGCTGCTGGCAGGCGGCCAGATCCGGCGGCTGTTGTTTGCGGCGACCGGCGCGCTCATGTCGCCCACCGCATCCATGCAGGGCGAAAGCATCCCCGGAATCTGCCACGCCGTGGCGATCGAAACGCAGGTGAACACATGATCCTTGGCTATGTAAAAGCATTTCTGGTCGGCGCCGTCCTATGCATGATCGGTCAGATCCTGATCGACAAGACGAAGCTGACCCCGGCACGTATCCTGACGCTGTATGTTGTGGCAGGCGTGGTGCTCGGCGCGGTCGGCGTCTATGGGCCGTTCGCCAAATGGGCCGGCGCGGGGGCGACCGTACCGCTGACCGGTTTCGGCAACCTGCTGGCAAAAGGTGTGCGCGATGCCGTGGCCGAAAAGGGTGTGCTCGGCGCGTTCACCGGCGGCTTTGAGGCCGGTGCGGCCGGGATCTGCGCAGCCATTTTCTTCGGTCTGCTCGTGGCCATGTGCTTCAAATCCAAAGACAAGCAATAATACAGGCAGGCGCATCTCGCGCGCACACGCGCAAAAAAAGAACCGATTCGGATGAATCGGTTCTTTTTTATGTTCGGTACGGTTTAGCCTCTCGCAGCGGCTTCGCCGGCCTCGAGCGCCTTCATGTTGCCCTCGAGGAACTTGGCCTTCTTCTCGCCAAGCTCGATGCGGATCGCTTCGCCAAGGATCTCGTTGGAGACGACCGGAGCCTTCTCCATCAGAGCGCCGAGGATCGCAACGTTCGCGCCCTTCGGGTTGCCGACGGACTCGGCAATGCCGTTGGCGTCGCAGTAGACGACCTGGATGTCATCACGCTCGGCCTTGCGGTCGATGATGGAGCTGTTGATGACGAGGACGCCGCCCGGCTTGACGTGGCTCTCGAACTTGTCCAGAGACGGACGGTTCATCGCCACAACACAGTCAGCCATGTCGACCAGCGGGGATGCGACCGGATCGTCGGAGACGATGACGGAGCAGTTCGCCGTGCCGCCGCGCATCTCAGGGCCGTAAGAGGGCAGCCAGGAGACGTGCTTGCCGTCGAGCATGCAGGCCATAGCCAGGAACTTACCGATCAGGAGCATGCCCTGACCGCCAAAGCCAGCAAAAATATATTCTTTCTTCATATTATTCAGCCCCCTTGTCCTTCTTAACGCCGAGCGGGTAGTACGGAATCATGTTCTCTTCCAGCCACTCCATCGCCTTGATCGGGCTCAGGCCCCAGTTCGTCGGGCAGGCGGACAGGACTTCGACCAGCGTGAAGCCCTTGCCTTCCATCTGATAATGGAATGCCTTGGAAATGGCCTTCTTCGCCTTGACGATGTTCGGGGTGTTGTTGACAGCGACGCGCTCGATGTAGTAGGAGCACGGCACTTCCGCGAGCATCTCGGAGACCTTCAGAGGTGCGCCGCACCAGTCCTCATCGCGGCCATAGGGGCTCGTGGTGGTCTTCTGGCCAACCAGCGTGGTCGGGGCCATCTGGCCACCGGTCATGCCGTAGATCGCGTTGTTGACAAAGATCGTGGAGATCTTCTCGCCGCGGTGCGCAGCGTGAACGATCTCAGCGGTGCCGATGGAGGCCAGGTCGCCGTCGCCCTGATAGGTGAAGACGAGGGTGTCCTTGCCGACGACGCGCTTTGCGCCAGTGGCAACTGCGGGTGCACGGCCGTGCGCGGCTTCGTACATATCGCAGTTGAAGTAATCATAAGCAAAAACGGAGCAGCCGACCGGCGCGACGCCGATGACTTTGCCGTCCAGATTCATCTCATCAATGACCTCAGCGACCAGGCGGTGGATAATGCCATGGTTGCAGCCCGGGCAGTAGTGGAACTGCTTGTCCGTGAGGAGCTTGGTCTTTTCAAAAACAACAGACATTTACTTGCCCTCCTTCATGCTGATAATCTTCGCCTTGATCTCTTCGGTGGTCGGCATCTGGCTGCCGAGGTGGCCAAAGAAGTCGACCGGCTTTGCGCCGTTGATGGCGAGCTTGACGTCCTCGAGCATCTGGCCTTCGTTCAGCTCGACATCGAGCACAGCCTTCACGCCCGGCTGCTCCGCAGCCTTCTTGACGGCGTCGTACGGGAACGGCCAAACGGTGATCGGGCGGACCAGACCAACGTTGATGCCCTGCTCCTTGAGCTCAACGATTGCAGACTTGGCAATACGCGCAACCGTGCCGAAAGCGGTGATGACATACTCAGCACCCTCGAGGTTGTACTCTTCCCACTGCTGCTCGTTGGCAGTGATCTCACGATAGCAGGCCTGCAGCTCGTCGTTGTGGACGGACAGGGTCTCGGTATCGATGTAGATGGAGTTGATGACGCCGCGCTTTGCCGGATCGTCGCCCGGTTTCCAGCCGGTGCAGGCCCAGGGCTTCTTCTCGGGATCGATCTTGTAGTCGACCATCTCGGGCATCTCCACGGGCTCCATCATCTGAGCGATGATGCCGTCAGCCAGGAAGAGGACCGGTATGCGGTACTTCTCAGCCTTGTCGAAGGCGTACATCATGATGTCGATCGCTTCCTGCACGGATGCCGGAGCATAGGTCAGCAGGTGATAGTCACCGTTGCCGCCGCCCTTGACAGCCTGGAAGTAGTCGCCCTGAGAAGCCTGAATGTTGCCGAGGCCGGGGCCGCCGCGCATGACGTTCAGGATGACAGCCGGCAGCTGCGCGCCTGCGCAGTAGGAAATGCCTTCCTGCTTCAGGCTGACACCGGGACTGGAGGAAGAAGTCAGCGCACGTGCACCAGCACCGGCTGCGCCGTAAATCATGTTGATCGCCGCAACTTCGCTCTCGGCCTGCAGGAAGCAGCCGCCGACTTCGGGCATACGTGCGGACATGTATTCAGGAATCTCCGTCTGCGGAGTGATCGGATAGCCGAAGAAGTAACGCGCGCCTGCACGGATCGCAGCCTCAGCGATAGCTTCGCTACCCTTCATAAGCGTCAATGCCATTTTCGATGTACCTCCTTAATCTCTCACAATGCTGATTACCACGTCCGGGCAAGTACGCGCGCAGGAAGCGCAGCCGATGCAGGCCTCCGGATTCGCGACGACGGACGGATGATAACCCTTTGCGTTGAGTTTGTCTTTCGCCAGCGCCAGAACGCCCTTCGGGCAAGCTCTGACACAGAGACCGCAACCCTTGCAAAGATTCTCGTTGATGGTCACCTTTACCATTTTTGCTACCTCTTTTCTGTTCTGTTTTGCGAAATTGCCTATGTAAACCGCAAGAGCGGGTTACGCCTGTTTCTTCTCCGACAGACTGTGGATATAGCTCTCCCAGTCGCGCTTCATGATGATGTCTATGGCGACGGGTTTGCCGATATACTTCGGGTCGTGACCCTCGGCAAGGAAAATGTCGAGCATCTCCTTCTTGCCGGTCGTGTACATGACCGGGACGCCTGTCCGGTCGCTGACCTCGCGCAGCATCTCATAACCGTCGCGCAGCTCCGCCGGCGTGGTCATGGTGGCAAGGTTGGTGTTGTTGATCATACCCGTGATCTTCAGGTGGGAATGGATCTCCATCTGCTGCTGCAGGTCGATGATCTTCTCCACCGTGCCGGCGAGCGGGCGGCGGATATTGACCACGTTCAGGACCTCCAGCTGCTCCGGGCCCATGGCCATGAAGTCCTGAAAGTCCTCATAATAGCGGCCGAGGGCCGTGGAACCGACGGCGTCACCGCCGACGTCGAACACGACGGTGTCCCAGTTCATGGCAAATGCAGAAGCGACCTCTGCCGGCAGGGACAGCGTCTCCACGCCGGAGCAGGCATAGTTCGGAGAGATGAGACGAATCTCTTTCTGCTCCACGAGCTTGCCGCGCTCCGTCAGGCGGAAGTAGGTATTGACCAGGTCCAGGTCAATGAGTTCTGTCTTTCCGGTTTCAGCCGCTTTAAAAGCAAAATTCAGCGCAAGCTCACTCTTGCCGCTGCCGTAGTTGCCGATCATGACATATATCTTTTTCAAAACGATGCTCCTCCCCTCGAGGGGTATTAAAAATGTGCAAATGGGTATTAAAAAAATGAAATGCATCTATTCAAATATCCAAATCTCAACGGTTATCATAGTAGCACAATCGGGTGAATTCGTCAACAAATGTTGTTCTGTTTTGTGGAACGTACACAATTTTGCTCGCCGTTTCTGGACAAGATGCCAGTTATCTACAAATTAACAATGCCGTCTAAGAAATAACTGTGGTTTTTCCCTGCTTCAGGTAGAGATACCACCCGCTCACGCCCACCAGAAGTACGCCGCCGACAAGGTTGCCGAGCGTGACCGGCAGGAGATTGCCCAGCAACGCCCTGCCCCACGTCAGGCCCGCGGCCGCCGCGCTGGTCTGCGCCGCGGTCAGCAGCCCCGCTGTGAGATAATACATATCGGCCACGCTGTGCTCAAAGCCCGCAACAACGAACGTCATGATCGGAAAAAACACGGCCAGGATCTTGCCGGGGACGGACTTGGCCGCGCTGGCCATCCAGACAGCGATGCAGACAAGGAAATTGCACAGGATCCCGCGCACAAACGCATCGCCGAACGACAGGGACGCCTTCGCCTGCGCGATGGAGATCACAGACGCCGCCAGCCGGCCGTCAAACGCGGCGAACACATGCCCCAGCACGCAGAGCGCCGCGACGAGCGCCGCACCCACGAAATTGCCCAGATAGACAACGCCCCAGTTGCGCAGCATCCGCCGTGCAGAGATCACGCGCGACAAAACGCCCATAATCATGAGATTGTTGCCGGTGAACAGCTCGCTGCCGGCCACGATGACCATGGCGAGGCCGGCCGGAAAGACACAGCCGGAGACGAGCTTCGCCAGCGACGGATCGCCCACCGTGGCCGCGGCCGCCGTGGACGCGACGCCTGCCAGTGCGACGAACGCCCCAGCCAGACAGGCGAGCAGAAACATCCGCCCCAGCGGCAGCGCCGCCTTGGCCCGGCAGGTAGAAAGATAATTCTCCGCAACTTCTTTTGGCGTGTACACAGGCAGCCCCTCCAAATTGGCACAAGATATCCGGTTAGAATCATCATAACATCATATATCTTGTGTCGTCAAGCCCGGGACATGAAAAAGCAGCCGGAGAACAGATCTCCGGCTGCCTAGGTGGCCAGCCACTCGCGCAGGCGCTCCACGGCGCGTCGCTCCAGGCGCGACACCTGCACCTGCGAGATATGCAGGATGCCGGCGGCGCGCTGCTGCGTCAGGCCGTGATAAAACCGCAGGGCGATGACCTGCCGCTCCCGCTCCGGGAGCTGGCGCAGCGCCTCACGCAGGGCGGCGTATTCGACCATGCGCTCTTCCTGATCGTAGTCCCCAAGCGTGTGCTCGAGCGTAAAGCCGGTCTCCCCGTTCTCCTTCTGCAGGGACTCCGTAGGGCCGGTGGCCGTCTCGGCGGCGGCGATCTCTTCGGGCTCGAGCCCGGTCTCGGCCGCGAGCTCGGAGAGCGTCGGCTCGCGGCCGAGCGTCTGCTCCAGGCGCGTGCGCGCCGTGCGGATGCCCTGCGCGCGCTCCTTGATGCTGCGGCTGACCTTGACCGCGCCGTCATCGCGCAGAAAGCGCCGGATCTCGCCCGAGATCTTTGGGACGGCATATGTAGAAAAGCACGTGCCGTACTGCTCGTCAAAGCCCTGCATGGCCTTCAGAAAGCCGACACAGCCGAGCTGGTACAGGTCGTCCGGCTCGACGCCGCGGCCGAAAAACCGCCGCGCCACGCTCCAGATCAGGCCGGTGTTTTCCGTGACCATCTGCTCTGCCGCTGCGGCGTCCCCAGCCTGGGCGCGCCGGAGCAGGTCGCGCGTCTCCTCGGCGATCATGCGCGGCGGCGGATGCGGCGGCACATCGTCACGGTCGTGCCGCGGCCGGGCACAGACTTGACCCGCAGCGTGTCCATGAAGCTCTCCATGATCGTAAAGCCCATGCCGCTGCGTTCTTCCCCGCCGGTGGTGTACAGCGGCGTGCGCGCCTGCGCCACGTCGGCAATGCCGATGCCGTGATCCTTGACGGCGATCTCCAGCCGCTCGTCCGGCAGGATGCGCACGCGCACCTGCACCGTGCCGAGCTTGTCCGGATAGGCGTGCACGACCGCATTCGTTACGGCCTCGGACACGGCGGTCTTGATGTCCCCGATCTCGGCAAGCGTCGGGTCGAGCTGCGCGGCGAAGGCCGCCACCGCCGCGCGCGCAAAGCCCTCGTTCACGCTGCGCGCCGGAAACTCCAGCTTCATGTAATTTTTCTGCGTCAACACTGTTCACACTCCTTTGCCCGGTCCTCGAGCACCGGGACGATATTGGTCAGGCCGGCCACGTCCAGCACCCGGCGCACCTGCCGCGGCACGCCGCACAGCGCCAGTGCGCCCCCTGTCTGCCGCAGGAGGCGGTCGGTCTTGAGAATGACCGCGATCCCGGAGCTGTCCATAAAGCTCAGGCCGGACAGGTCGAGCACGCAGCGGCGCGGCAGGTACTCCTCCACGGCATCCTCAATGCCGGGCATGACTTCCTGCGCCGCCGCGTGATCCAGCTCGCCGAGCAGGCGCAGCGTCAGGCACCGGCCGTCATCATATGTTATGATCCGCATCTGCTCATACCTCCTAAATCAAAAGAAAAAGCACCGTGTACGAACCTTCGTACACGGTGCTATTGTAGCCCAGAGACGTGGGCCGAATTTGTCGGACGGCGGCGCTCAGCCGAGGTTTTTTAGGCTGGCCTCGAGATTTTCCACGAGCGCCCTGGCCTTCTCGGCGCGCTCGCGCTCCGTCTGCACGACGGCCTCCGGCGCGCGGGAGATAAAGTTCTCGTTCGAGAGCTTGCGCATCTGGCCCTCGTAGTTCTTGCGGGCCTTTTCGAGCTCTTTTTCCAGACGGGCGCGCTCTTTGTCGAGGTCGATCAGCTCGGCCATCGGCATGAAGAGCTTGGCCTCTTCCGTGACGGCGGAGACCATCTTCTCGGCGTCGGCCGGCTGCTCGCTGCTGATGGTGATCTGCTCGGCGTAGGCGAGCTTCGTGATATAGATCTCACCGGAGCGGAAAGCGTCCTGCCGGTCGGTCGTGATGAACAGGTGCGCCTTTCTGCTCGGCGGCACGTTCATCTCGGCGCGGCGGCTGCGCACGGCGCGGATGGCGTTCATGACCATCTCAAAGTCGCGCTCCTCGGCCGGGAAAGCAAGGGACTCGGTATACTCCGGATAGCGGGCGATCATGAGCGCCTCGCCGTCGTGCGGCAGGGCCTGCCAGATCTCCTCGGTGATGAACGGCATGAACGGGTGCAGGAGCTTGAGAATGTCCGTCAGGACATACAGCAGCACCTGCTGCGCGCTGCGGGCGCGGGCCTCGTCGCCGCTGTTGAGGCGGGGCTTCGTGAGCTCGATATACCAGTCGCAGTACGTGTCCCAGATGAAGTCGTAGATCTTCGCCGCGGCGATGCCGATCTCGTACTTGTCGAGGTTCTCGCACACTTCCTTCGAGAGCGTGTTGAGCTTCGAGAGCACCCACTTGTCCTCGAGCTCCAGCGTCTCGGGCAGCTCGTTTTTGTCGATGGTGAGGTTCATCATCACGAAGCGGGAAGCATTCCAGAGCTTGTTGGCAAAGTTGCGCATGGCGCCGCACTTCTCGACATAGAAGCGCATGTCGTTGCCGGGGCTGTTGCCCGTGATGAGGTTGAAGCGTAGCGCGTCGGCACCGTAGGTGTCGGCCATCTCGAGCGGGTCAATGCCGTTGCCGAGTGACTTGGACATCTTGCGGCCCTTATCGTCGCGCACCAGACCGTGGATGAATACCGTCGGGAACGGGATGTCCTTCATCTGCTCCAGGCCGGAGAAGATCATGCGCGCGACCCAGAAGAAGATGATGTCGTAGCCCGTGACCATGACGCTCGTCGGATACCAGAACTTCAGATCCTCGGAATCCTTATCCGGCCAGCCGAGCGTGGAAAACGGCCAGAGTGCGGAGCTGAACCAGGTATCGAGCACGTCGGGGTCGCGGTGGATGTTCTTGCTGTGGCAGGCCTCGCACTCGCAGGCGTCGGTGCGCGAGACGGTGACATGGCCGCAGTCGTCGCAGTACCACGCCGGGATCTGATGGCCCCACCACAGCTGACGGGAGATGCACCAGTCACGGACGTTCTCCATCCAGTTCGTATAAATTTTCGTGAAGCGCTCCGGAACAAACTTCGTCTCGCCGTCGTTCACGACGCGCAGCGCCTCTTCGGCCAGCGGCTTCATCTTTACGAACC
>OHVS01000717.1_pt1 | contig 13430 bp, 7 predicted proteins | sample 1579531 | NCBI WGS metagenome assembly OHVS01 (sample SAMEA3882531, study PRJEB24775) | human gut metagenome | biome: human-associated habitat; feature: intestine environment; material: feces | place: Netherlands | collected 2009/2010
CGCTTGATGTGTCCTTATCAATGGTGCAGCGTGTGTCAGCCCATTCCTCGCCGAAGTTCATGCTGGGCGTGCCGATGCCTTGTTCTTCTTCACCATAGAGAACAAGTTCGCCAGTCTCTGCTGCCGGCTTGTAGTAGTTAACACCATTTGGATTGGACAACGTAAACGTCACGGCACCGCAACCGTTTTTATCGATAGCCATATCATGAATGTCGAGTGTATAGCCGTTGCCCTCGACGGACAGATTGACCTTCTGTACTGAACCCTCCAAGCTTTGGGGCGCGATACCATCACCAAACTCTCTGGTGTAGGTATATTTAGTCCCCGACGAGCCACCTTGAGTCCAGGTAATGGACTCTCCGTTGCCATGGTTTCCCCAGGCAGAGGCAAAATAACTGGAATTGACGACGGCGTAGGCGACCCCTCCGGTCGCCAGCACTCCGGCAAGGCATCCGATCACGGCAACATACAGAGGCTTCGCGTGACCCCTTCGGCGAAGCGGCTCACCAGCAGCGGCATAAAGAACACGGTCAGCAAGATCGCTATCGGCTTGGACGGACTCGAAGGCCTGCTTGATTTGATTGGATTTCACGGTCGCCCTCCTCTAGGATGAATTTGAGCTTCGATCGACCGCGAGCTAAACGCGTTCGAACGGTCGCGGCTGGCACATGCAGTAACTCGGCAATCTCTGAGGTCGAAAAGCCCAGATAGTAATAGAGCACGATGGGAACACGGAATCGCTCCGGAAGTCGCATAACGTCTGACAGGACCGCCTTGGTCTCATCCTGCGCCGCCGAAAGCGAATCGGCCAGGTCCTCAATATCCTCCACACGCCTCCATGCTTTCGAAAGAGCGATTTGCATTCATTGATCGTGACCCGGATAAGCCAGCGTCGAAGATGCTCCCAACTTTCAAAGTGTCCATCGCTTTTAAGCAACTTAAGAAAGACGTCTTGAGCAATATCGTCGGCATCGGCACGATCGCGCAGATACGTCAATGCGATTCGAAACACGACATCCCTGTGATCTTCAACCGCCTGTCTAAAAGCTTGTTCTTCCATAATCACCTCCCGGTGATGCTGATGTTTCTTGCTGAGGCCCTCACCATAGATACGCTTTGACTGAACGGAATGTTTCAAATTCAAGCAGGAAAAACCTACCAAAATATACCTGTCCCTTTTTGGCAGGTTTTCTTTAACAAAAAGACCCGCTTCCCTGTTGGGAAACGGGTCTTTGGAAGGACGGTTAACGTACTAGGAAATTACTCCTCGTCGTTGTCCTTGGCCTCTTCGGCGTCGTCGGTGTCCACGAGCTGGTTGAGCAGCTCGTCGAGGGAAGCCATGTCCTCGTTGATCGCGCCGTTGGCGGGAGCCTTCTTGTCGTCGATCGGGGCGCCCAGGAGCTCCTCGTCGGCGTCGGCGTGATGCGTCGGAGCGGAGGTACCCAGCAGGATATCGTCCGGACCGTCGGGGCTAAAGACCATCTGCAGCAGCTGCGAGAGGTCTTCCTCGTCGGCAACGTCGTCGTTGTTCTCGAGGATGTAGAGCAGGTCGTGGGCCTCCAGGCCGTCACGGAGCTCCTCGATTGCCTTGGCACCGATGCCATCGATGCGCAGCAGATCCTCCTCGGACTTACCGACCAGGTCGCCGACCGTCTCGATGCCGACCTCGCTGAACTTGTTGGTCCAGCGCTGCGACACGCCCAGGTCGTCGAACAGGTACAGGCGAGCCTTCTCGGCGGAGATGGTGTGGCCGTTGCGGGTGAACGAACCGTCAGCACCACCGAACTCGTCGTAGCCGGCCCAGTCGAGCTGCTGCGGGAGCTGCTCGTCCAGGTCCTTGAGCTCCACAGGAGCCCACTCGGGCAGCGACTTGGCGTTGGGCGAAGCCGGGCCGTCGATGTCCACGTAGCCGTCGGCCGTGCGATACGTCAGCTTGGCGTTGGCGTACGGCTTGAGGCCGGTACCGGCCGGGATCTTCTTACCGACGATGACGTTGGACTTAAGGTCGAGCAGGTGGTCGACCTTGCCCTCGATGGCAGCCTCGGTAAGGACGCCGGCGGTACGGATGAACGAAGCGCTCGACAGCCAGGAGTCGATGTTGGACGCGACCTTGAGCGTACCCAGGATGACGGGCTCGGCCACGGGAGCCTGACCGCCCAGACGGGCAACGCGCTCGACCTCGTCGGCGAACTCGTAGCGGTCGACGTACTGACCAAGCAGGTACTTGGAGTCGCCGGGGTTGGTGATCTGAACGCGACGCAGCATCTGACGTGCGAGCACCTCGATGTGCTTGTCGTTCAGGTCGACGCCCTGGCTGGTGTAGACGTCCTTGACGCTCTCGACGAAGGTGTGCATCGTCGACTCGATGTCGGTCAGCTTGCGCAGGTTGCGGAAGTTGACGAAGCCCTTGGTGATCTGGTCGCCGGCGCGAACCTCGCAGCCGTCCTCGATCTCGGGCATAAAGCGCACCGAAGCGGGAACGCGACGCTCGTCGAGGACACGAGTGTGATCCTCGGAGTCGGTGAGCGTCAGCACGTACTCGGACTTCTCGGGCTTAATCGAGAGGTGGCCGGAGTACGGAGCCAGCTCGGCCTCGCGACCCAGGATCTTCTCGTTGACGTTGCCGACGATATCGAACATACGGCTGACCGTAGGCAGACCCTGCGTAATATCGTCGACGCCAGCGACGCCGCCGGAGTGAATGGTACGCATCGTAAGCTGCGTACCGGGCTCGCCGATGGACTGGGCGGCAATAATGCCGACGGCAGTACCGATAGCGACCGGACGACGGGTGGAAAGATCCCAGCCGTAGCACTTCTGGCACACGCCGTACTTGGAGCGGCAGGTGAGTAGCGCGCGAAGCTTGACCTTCTTAAGGCCCGCATCGACCATCTTCTGGATGTCGGCGACCTTCTCGATGTAGCCGTCCTGCTCAAAGAGCACGGTGCCATCGGGGGCCACGACGTCCTCAATGAAGCAACGGCCGACGAGGTCGGTGTTGAGGTCGGTGGTACCGGGGATGATGAGGTTGTAGGTGACGCCCTCGTGCGTACCGCAGTCCTCCTCGCGGACGATGACGTCCTGGGCCACATCGACCAGACGACGGGTCAGGTAACCAGAGTCCGAGGTGTGGGATGCGGTATCGACCAGGCCCTTACGGGCGCCGTAGGTCGAAATGAAGTACTCGAGCGGCAGCAGGCCCTCGCGGAAGTTCGCCTTAATGGGAAGGTCGATCGTCTCGCCGGACATGTCTGCCATCAGGCCACGCATGCCGCCGAGCTGACGCAGCTGGGTCTTAGAACCACGGGCGCCGGAGTCGGCCATCATGTAGAGCGGGTTCTCCTCGTCGAACATGTCGAGCATGAGCGCTGCGACCTTATCGGTACAAGCGGTCCACTCGTTAACGACTTCGATGTGGCGCTCCGTCTCGTTGATGAAGCCCTCCTCGAAGTACTCGTTGATCTGGTCGACGTTGGCCTGGGCGCGGTCGAGCAGCTCCTGCTTCTCCGCAGGGATGAGAGCGTCCCACACCGAGATGGTGAGGCCGGCGCGGGTAGCGTAGTGGAAGCCGGAGTACTTGATGGCGTCGAGGATCGGGCCGACCTTGGCCTCGGGGTAACGATCGCAGCAGTCGGCAACCAGCTTGGCCACATCGCCCTTGACCATCTTGTAGTTCATGAACTCGTAGTCTTCGGGCAGGCACTGGCGGTTGAAGATGATACGGCCGATAGAGGTCTCGAAGCGCGCGGTCTTGTTACCGGTGACGTCGTAGTCGACAAACTCGTTCTTGCCGTTCTTGACGCGGAAGATACGGGTGCCGTCCTCGTTGATGACGTTGGCGTCGGCAGCGGACACGCGGACCTGGATCTTGGCCTGCATGTCGACCTCGGAGCGGCAGTCATAGGCGTGCAGCGCGTCGTCGAAGCTCGAGAACACGTGGTTCTCGCCCGGCAGACCCTCGCGAACCTGGGTGAGGTAGTACACACCGATGATCATGTCCTGCGAAGGGATGTTAACCGGCTTGCCGGATGCCGGCGAGCGCAGGTTGTTCGCAGAGAGCATGAGCACGCGGGCCTCGGCCTGAGCCTGGCTGGACAGCGGCACGTGGACAGACATCTGGTCGCCGTCGAAGTCGGCGTTGAAGGGCGAGCAGACCAGCGGATGCAGGTGGATAGCCTTGCCCTCGACCAGCACCGGCTCAAAGGCCTGGATGGACAGACGGTGCAGGGTCGGTGCACGGTTGAGCAGCACGACGCGGCCGTCGATGACCTCTTCGAGGATGTCCCACACAAAGGTGGCACCGCGGTCGATAGCGCGCTTGGCGCCCTTGATGTTCTCGACCTTGCCAAGCTCGACCAGGCGCTTCATGACGAAGGGCTTGAAAAGCTCCAGCGCCATGGTCTTGGGCAGACCGCACTGGTGCAGCAGCAGCTTGGGGTCGGTAACGATTACCGAACGGCCGGAGTAGTCGACACGCTTACCCAGCAGGTTCTGACGGAAACGACCCTGCTTGCCCTTGAGGGCCTCGGCGAGCGACTTGAGCGGGCGACCGCCACGGCCAGAGACCGGGCGACCACGACGGCCGTTGTCGAACAGGGCGTCCACGGACTCCTGGAGCATGCGCTTCTCGTTGTTCACGATGATCGCAGGGGCGTCCAGGTCGAGCAGGCGCTTGAGTCGGTTGTTACGGTTGATCACGCGACGATACAGGTCGTTGAGGTCGGACGCGGCGAAGCGGCCGCCGTCGAGCTGGACCATCGGGCGCAGATCGGGCGGAATGACCGGGATGACGTCCAGGATCATGTTCGCGGGGCTGTTGCCGCCCTTCAGGAAGGCGTCAACGACCTCGAGGCGCTTGACGGCCTTCTCGCGCTTCTGCTTCTGGGAGTCCTCGTCGGCGATGATGGCCTTGAGCTTCTCGGCCTCGGAGGGGAGGTCGATGGCAGCAAGCAGGTCGCGGACGGCCTCGGCACCCATACCACCCTTGAAGTACATGGAGTAGTAACGGGTCATCTCGCGGAACAGCGGCTCATCGGAGATGAGGTCGCGCTCGGTGAGCTTCATGAAGGCGTTGAAGGCGTCCGTGCGGAGCTGCTTCTCGTCCTTGCACTCTTCCTCGATGTCGACGATGCCAGAGGCGATCTCCTCGGGGGTCAGCGGCTCCTCGTCGGAGAACTCGTCAAAGTTCTCGGGGTTGCCCTGCTCCTTGAGGGATTCGATCTGGCGGGCGCACTCGGCATCGATCTCTTCCAGATCGGCGGCGAGCTCCTCGCGCAGGTCGTCGGCGTCGGCCTCGCGAGCCTCGTAGTCAACCTCGGTGATGATGTAGCTGGCAAAGTACAGAACCTTCTCGAGGTCCTTGGACTTGATGTCGAGCATACGGCTCATCGGGAAGCTCGTGGGGCTCTTGAAGTACCAGATGTGGGACACGGGAGCGGCGAGCTCGATGTGGCCCATGCGGTCGCGACGCACCTTGGCCGAGGTGACCTCGACGCCGCAGCGCTCGCAGACGATGCCCTTAAAGCGGATGCCCTTGTACTTGCCGCAGGAGCACTCCCAGTCCTTGGCGGGACCGAAGATCTTCTCGCAGAACAGGCCGTCCTTCTCGGGCTTGAGGGTACGGTAATTGATGGTCTCCGGCTTCTTGACCTCACCGTGCGACCAGGAACGGATCTGGTCGGCGGAGGCAAGGGAGATCTTTACCGAGTCAAAATCAGTAGCTTCGAAATCTGCCACAGTCAACTACTCCTTATCAGTGGTCGTGGCGGCGACAGCCTCGGGTGCCTCGGCGGTCTCGGCATCCTGGGCCTCGACGTCGGCGTCAACGCCGGCGAGCGCAGCCAGGTCGTCGAGAGCAGAGGTCTCCTCGGCGGTCACAGGGGCGGAGGCGTCCTCGTCGGCATCGTGCATGGGCTCGATGTCCAGCGCGAGGGAACGGATCTCCTTGACGAGAACCTTGAAGGACTCGGGGATACCCGGAACCGGGACGTTCTCGCCCTTGACGATGGACTCGTAGGTCTTGACGCGGCCCACGGTATCGTCGGACTTGACGGTCAGGATCTCCTGCAGGACGTTGGAAGCACCGTATGCGTACAGTGCCCAAACTTCCATCTCGCCGAAGCGCTGGCCGCCGAACTGAGCCTTGCCGCCCAGCGGCTGCTGGGTAACCAGGCTGTAAGGGCCGGTCGAACGGGCGTGGATCTTGTCGTCGACCATGTGGCCGAGCTTGAGGATGTAGGACGTACCCACGGTAATGGGCTCGCGGAACTCCTCGCCGGTGCGGCCGTCGAACAGACGGGTCTTGCCGCGCTCGTCAAGCTGGGTGACGAACTCGGGACGCATGTGATCGCCAAAGGCAGCGGTGGCCTTGTTGAGCATGTTCTTGTTGGCGCGACGGATGACCTCGGCGATCTCGTCCTCCTTGGCGCCGTCGAAGACGGGCGTCGCGGTGAAGAACGGACCGGGGACATACTTGTCGGAGTCGGCATCCTCGGTATCCCAACCGCAGGCAGCAGCCCAGCCAAGGTGGCACTCGAGCAGCTGGCCGACGTTCATACGCGAAGGAACGCCCAGCGGGTTGAGGATAACGTCGATCGGGGTACCGTCAGCCATGTAGGGCATGTCCTCGACCGGCAGAACGTTACAGATAACACCCTTGTTGCCGTGGCGACCGGCGATCTTATCGCCCTGCTGGATCTTACGACGCTGGGCGACGTAGACGCGCACCTGCTCGTTGACGCCGGGGGCCAGGTCGTCGCCGTTCTCGCGGCTAAAGCGGACGACGTCGATGACGCGGCCGTAAGCGCCGTGAGGCATCTTAAGGGAGGTGTCGCGAACGTCGTGAGCCTTGGCACCGAAGATGGCGCGCAGCAGGCGCTCCTCGGCGGTCAAAGCGCTCTCGCCCTTAGGCGTGACCTTGCCGACCAGGATGTCGCCAGGGCCGACCTCGGCGCCGATGCGGATGATGCCGTCCTCGTCGAGGTTGGCAAGCATGTCCTCGGAGAGGTTCGGGATCTCGCGGGTGATCTCCTCGGGGCCGAGCTTGGTGTCGCGGGCGTCGATCTCGTGACGGGTGATATTGATGGTCGTCAGCAGGTCCTCGGCCACCAGGCGCTCGGACACGACGATACCGTCCTCGTAGTTGAAGCCTTCCCACGGCATGTATGCCACGGTGAGGTTCTGGCCCAGTGCGAGCTCGCCATGATCGGTCGAAGGACCGTCAGCCAGGGGCTCGCCCTGCTCAACGGTGTCACCGACGCGCACGAGCGGACGGTGGTTGATGCAGGTGGACTGGTTGGAGCGCTGGTACTTGGCCAGGTGATACTCGTCCATGCCGCCGGCATGCTTGACGATAATCTTGGAGGCGTCGGCAAAGATGACCTCGCCGGCGTTCTTGGCCAGGGTAACCTCGCCAGAGTCCAGGGCGGCGCGACGCTCCATGCCGGTACCGACATAGGGAGCGGCAGGGTGAACCAGCGGCACGGCCTGACGCTGCATGTTAGCGCCCATCAGCGTACGCTTGGCGTCGTCGTGCTCAAGGAACGGGATCAGCGTGGCTGCGACGGAAAGCATCTGACGCGGCGAGACATCCATGTAGTCGACGTCCTCGACAGGCACGTCGGCGGGAGCGCCGAAGGAGCCGTCGAAGTCGCGGGTACGGGCGATCACGGTGTGCGGACGGACGATCTTGCCCTCGGCATCGGTCGTGATGAACTCGTTGGTCTTGGGATCGAGCGGCGTGTTGGCCGGCGCGATGACGTGCTTCTCTTCCTCGTCAGCGGTCATCCAGTCGATCTGGTCGGTGGCAACGCCGTTCTCGACGCGACGGAACGGGGCCTCGATGAAGCCGTACTCGTTGACGCGGGCGTAGAGGGCGAGCGAGCCGATCAGGCCGATGTTGGGGCCTTCGGGAGTCTCGATCGGGCACATGCGGCTGTAGTGCGAGTTGTGAACGTCGCGGACGGCCGTCGGCACGTTGGTGCGGCGGCTGGAGCCCGACTTGTGGCCGGCAAGACCGCCAGGGCCGAGTGCGGACAGACGGCGCTTGTGGGTCAAACCGGTCAGGGGGTTCGCCTGGTCCATGAACTGCGAGAGCTGCGAGGAACCGAAGAACTCCTTGATGGAGGCCACGATCGGGCGGATGTTGATGAGCGACTGCGGGGTGATCTCGTCGATGTCCTGGGAGCTCATGCGCTCACGGACGACGCGCTCCATACGGCTCATGCCGATACGGAACTGGTTGGCGACGAGCTCGCCGACGGTGCGGATGCGGCGGTTGCCAAAGTGGTCGATGTCGTCAACCTTGAAGCCCTGCTCGCCGGCAGCGAGGGACAGCAGGTAGCGCAGCGTCGCGACGATATCCTCGTCGGTGAGCACCGTGACCTCTTCCTCGGTGGTGAGGTTGAGCTTCTTGTTGACCTTGTAACGACCGACGCGGGCCAGATCGTAGCGCTGCGGGTTAAAGAGCAGGCCCTCGAGCAGGCTGCGGGAAGCGTCCACGGTGGGAGGCTCGCCCGGGCGCAGGCGACGGTAGATCTCGATGAGGGCGTCCTCGCGGGTGAGGGCGGTATCGCGCTCCAGGGTGCGCTTGATCACATCGGAGTTGCCGAGCAGCTCGATGATGTCGTCGTTGGTGACGGCGATGCCAAGGGCGCGCAGGAACATCGTGGCGCTCTGCTTGCGCTTACGGTCGATGGAGACCATGAGCTGGTCGCGCTTGTCGACCTCAAACTCAAGCCAGGCACCGCGGGACGGGATGATCTGGGCCTTGTAAATCTGCTTGCCCGAATCCATCTCGGAGCTGTAGTACACGCCCGGGGAGCGGACGAGCTGCGAGACGACGATACGCTCGGTACCGTTGATGATGAAGGTGCCCTGATCAGTCATCATGGGGAAGTCGCCCATAAAGACGAGCTGCTCCTTGATCTCGCCGGTCTCCTTGTTGGTGAGACGGACGTCGGTCAGAAGCGGGGCCTGATAGGTCATGTCCTTCTCGCGGCACTCCTCGACGGTGTGCGCGGGGTCCCCGAACTGATGCTCGCCGAAGGTAACCTCGAGAACATGGTTCTGGCTCTGGATGGGGCTGGATTCCTTGAACGCCTCACGAAGGCCCTCGTCCTTAAAACGCTCAAAGGATTCCCTTTGAACAGAGATAAGGTTGGGGAGCTCCATGGCCTCCGGGATTTTCCCGAAGCTGACGCGCTTGCGCTCAGTGGCAGTGTATGCGTAGGTCACCAGGTTTTTCCTCCTTCACGGAAATGCTCGGTGGGTTGGCGAGGCATAGCTTCGCCAGTTATCGCAACCTAATAGTTTATCAGGTACCGACCGTTGGGCAAGAAAAGCCTTGACGCGATTGAGTTTTTGGAGTAGCAAAGTTTTTCGACAGAAAACACGCAGGTAGATGTATGTGTATCGAACATCTGTTCATATATTTTCTGTGAACAGAGAGCCGGCAATCGCAGCTCTTATAAAAAACGGGCGCGAACCGAGGTCCGCGCCCGTAAATGTCGATGCCCGAAGGCTTACTTGCGCATCAAGCCGCCGCGCTCGTCGATGGCGTCCCAGAAGGCGCCGGCAAAGCGAGGATCGCTTGCAGCCATGAGGGCGTTGGTGGCCATCCAGCCAGAAGGCGTGCCGGTGTCGTAGCCCGACAGCGGGTCGATGACGACAGCGTACATGGCCTCGCGGTCGAGCGAGCGGGCCATGGCGTCAGTCAGCTGGATCTCGCCGCCCTTGCCGGCCTGCTGATCGGCCAGCAGGTCCATGACCAGCGGGCTCAGCAGGTAGCGACCGACGATGTACAGGTTGGACGGAGCCGCCTCGGGAGCGGGCTTCTCGACCAGACCGCCGATGCGCCAGACAGCGCCCGGCTCTGCATCGGCAACGTCCTCGGCGCCCTCGAGCGAACCGACGCGCTCGCCGGCGATAACGCCGTAGCGGCTGACTTCCTCGGGCGAGCAAGCAGCGACGGCGATAACCGAAGCGCCACCGTGCTCCTTGGAAACGGCAAGCATCTTGTCGCAGATATCACGGTTAGGCACAACGTAGTCGCCCAGAAGAACCAGGAAGTTCTCCCCTGCCACGGCGTCGGCAGCAGAGCGGATAGCATGGCCGAGGCCCTTGGGCTCGTACTGATAACGGAAGTCGACCGGCATACCGCCAGCGTGGGCGACGGCATCGGCATAGGCGTTCTTGCCGCGCTCGCGCAGCAGGTTCTCGAGCGAGCGATCGGGCTGGAAGTAGTTCAGCAGCTCGGGCTTACCGGGAGAAGTAACGATGATGGCGTCGTCGACTTCCTCGGGGTCGAGCGCCTCCTCGACGACGTACTGAATGACGGGCTTGTCGAGCACCGGCAGCATCTCTTTGGGCGTGCACTTGGTGCCAGGCAGAAAACGCGTGCCAAGACCGGCGGCGGGGATGATTGCCTTCATGTTATTCAAAGATCCTTTCGCAGGCGCAAAAGCGCCCCATGCGTGCGGCGCACAGCCGCAGACCAAATTGCGATACCTAAGCATCTTACCGCTGGAACTATATGTCGCTACAAGGCAGAGACAATTCTTCAGCAGGTCAACGCAAATTATTGCTCGAATGGTGCAATTTTATTGCCCAACGGCAGGGCGCCCGATACGACGCAAATCACAGAACATGGCAGTTTGAGCTACCGATGTCGAGGGACCGAAAAACAAAAAAGACGGGGCTCGCAATGCGAACCCCGTCTGCAAAGAAATCTGGCGAGAAAGCCTGATTACTTGAGGGTGACAGCAGCGCCAGCAGCCTCGAGCTTCTCCTTGGCAGCCTCGGCGTCCTCCTTCTTGGCACCCTCGAGAACAGCCTTGGGAGCGCCCTCGACGACCTCCTTGGCCTCCTTCAGGCCAAGGTTGGTGAGCTCACGGACGGCCTTGATGACCTGGATCTTGTTGTCGCCGAAGCCCTCAAGCACGACGTCAAACTCGGTCTTCTCCTCGGCCTCAGCAGCGCCAGCAGCGGGAGCGGCGACAACAGCGGCAGGAGCAGCGGCGGAAACGCCGAAGGTGTCCTCGATAGCCTTAACGAGCTCGGAAGCCTCGAGAAGGGTCATTTCCTTAAGAGCATCGATGATCTCATCGGTGGTAAGCTTAGCCATTTCTAAGTCCTTTCGGTTTCCGTGTCTGTGCACGGAGATCAGTTAAAACACGGCGCGAATGCGCCAGGGGTGCGGCGTTGCCGCCGCGGGTGAAAACAGCGACTAGGCTGCCTTCTGCTCGGAGACCTGCTGGATCGAACGAGCGAGACCAGAGGAAACGCCGTTGACGCAGACAGCGATGTCGCGAGCGAAACCGGAGATGAGACCGGCGATCTGGCCGAGAAGCTGATCCTTGGTGGGAAGCTCGGCGATAGCCTTAACATCATCAGCGGAAACGGCCTTGCCGTCGGAGATACCGCCCTTGATCTCAAGGACGCCCTTGGACTTAGCGGAGAAGTCCTTAAGGGCCTTAGCGGCCTCGACCGGCTCGGACTCGTAGAACACATAAGCGACGGGGCCGGCGAGAATCTCGTCGAGCTCGGGCTGCTCCTGGTTCTTGAGGGCGATCTTGACCAGGTTGTTCTTGTAGACCTTCATCTCGGCGCCGCACTCGCGAAGCTGATGACGCAGCTCCTGAGCCTGCTTAACCGTCAGACCGTTGTAGTTGACGACGAACAGACCGGCGTTCTCGGCGATACGGGACTCGATCTCTGCAACCTTGTCGATTTTGTACTGCTGGGGCATGAATTACACCTCCTCGAATTCTTTCCGGGCACGGTCCGCCACAAGGACGTGACGGGGGCATGTCCAAAAAGAAAGCCCCCGCGCTGCATGAGCGACGGGGGCGAGAAGACATATCTACTCGACCACCTCGGCTGGCGGGATATCCCATTAAGCTCGCGGGCGATGCCCGTTTGCACCGGCTGTCTCTGGCAGCGGATTCGTGCGTGAACCGAAAGTATTATGGCGGGGACCCCGGCGTCGGTCAACGGAAAACCGGGCTGCACACAATTCCACCATCCGGCACGCGCCGCCGAAGGCCAGGCGCAAGGTTTTCGCTCGGTCAAGTCCTGGGCTCGCACGAAGGCCACATTAAGTGGCCTTCGGCTCGTGCGGAATCTACGAAACCCTTGCGCCTGGCCTTCGGCGGCGCGGCCTGCGTCAACTATGGGGCAGCCCGGTTTTCCGTTGGCCGGCGCGCCCCACTCATAATGCTTGGGTCGGTGGGCTGATGTGTTGCGTCCCTGATGGCTACAGGGTTGAAATGAAGGTGGACAGGCGATTTAGGCCTTCGTCCAGATCTTGGTCGGAGACGCAGTAGCTGAGGCGGATGTGGCCTTCGGTGCCGAAGCAGTCGCCCGGGACTAGGGCTACGTTTGCTTCTTTGATGGCTTTGATGCAGAAGGCTTCGCTGGTTAGGTCGAACTTTTTGATGCTCGGGAAAGTGTAGAAGGCTCCTGCGGGCTCTACTGCGTCGAGGCCCATAGCGTTTAAGGCTGCGAGCACGCGTTTGCGGCGGGCTCGGTAGACTTTGAGCATGGGGGTTGGGTCGACGGTCAGGGCTCGGGCTGCGGCGTCCATTTCGAAGGAGACAGCACTCGATACTAGGTATTGGTGTGCTTTTGCGATCTCGGCGATGACGGGGGCTGCCGCTGCGAGCCAACCCAAGCGCCAGCCGGTCATGGCCCAGGGCTTGGAGAAACTCTCGATGATCACTGTCTGCTCGCGCAGCTCCGGGTGTCGCTGGGCGAAGCGCTCGTAGCCATCCACATAGACCAGACGGTTGTATACGTCGTCGCAGACTACGTAGATGCCCGCCTGCTCCGCTACGCGCGCCACGGCGTCGAGCGATGCCGCGTCGAGGATGCAGCCCGTAGGATTGTTGGGCGAGCAGATGACGATGGCCTTGGTCGCCGGTGTCACGCAAGCACGAAGTGCGTCCTCGTCAATCTGGAATTGCGCAGGCTCCGTATCCAAAAAGACCGCTTTGGCGTGGTTGGCAACGACGATGCTCTCGTACAGGCCAAAGGCCGGCGTGGGGATAATGACCTCGTCGCCGGGGTTGAGCATAGCCATGAATGTTGCCGACAGTGCCTCGGTCGCACCGTCGGTCAGGATGACCTCATCGGCGGAAAACGCCAGGCCCGCGTCATCCATATATTTGGACAGTGCATCACGCAGGGCGGGGCGACCGTTGTTGGGCGGATAGTGCGTGTCACCACGGTCCAGTGCGGCGGTCACCTCGGCGCTAATCACATCGGGCGTGGGAAAATCGGGCTCGCCAAGCGCAAGCGCGATGCACCCCGGGTGCTGGGCGGCGAGTGCGTTGATCCGGCGGATACCGGAGGGCTTAAGCGTGGCAAGCGAGGTATTCATGGGCAGACGCATGGCGTTCCTTTCGTAAGGGTTGCACTAGGATAGCGCGGCG
>OHVS01000731.1_pt1 | contig 13211 bp, 20 predicted proteins | sample 1579531 | NCBI WGS metagenome assembly OHVS01 (sample SAMEA3882531, study PRJEB24775) | human gut metagenome | biome: human-associated habitat; feature: intestine environment; material: feces | place: Netherlands | collected 2009/2010
TTCAAGCCTTTCAGGCATGCCAACAATCCGTAAGTGGCAAGACACTGTTCCTCGTTTATTTTCCTGATATCTTCATCATGCGTTTTTTGTAAGTTTTCTAGTTTTTTCTCTAGTTTTGCTGGTTTTTGATAAAATTTATATATCGCGACTATTGTCCCTCCGATTACGCCGAGCGCGCCGATTAGCGTTGCCGCGGTTATAATCGTGTCTGTTGTAATATACATCGGTCTATCCTCCTGTTTTGTTTTATGCATAAAAATAAAGACCTGTTACGGTCTTGCTCTGATTTCTATGTGGTCATGTCTCTTATGATACATTTATACTACCGCCATTCTCACTCTCCTGCCAGGTCGTTTGTAATCTCGATCACTACCGCCCGGAGATTAAACAGGTTTGGAACCTGATCGAATGTAAATACTCCGGAAACCACTAAACTTACCCAAGTTTTTACTAAAATACTGTTTTTTGTAAATGTCATGATTATTCTCCTTTCGTTCCATCAAGCACTTGATACACCACATCCCGAAGATTGCTTAAACCTGGGACCTGCTCCCTGGTATATGTACCGGCGAGGACAAGGCTTACCCACGTTTTTACAATAACGCTGTTTTCATTAAACATCTGCTTCACCCCCCTCTATATTTTGCGGCGTCCCCGCTGCTGAAGTCGCAAGCGTAGCGATCACTGTTGTCAACTCCGCGATTGCCATTTGCAGATCTGTGTTTGTCTGGTTAACAGTATCCTCGACATTGGTGAGACGTTCCTCGGTCGTTGTCCCCTCCTTGTATAACACCACTCCATAGATCTGCCCTGTGTAGATTTCTGCATGGTCGTATGCCGTGTAACCTTTGTAGGTCGCAATCGTCTGCCCTCGCTCCTGTACAATCATGCGGGATGTCCGGCTAGAGTCAGTAAACAGCACCTTTAACTGTTCCGGAGTAATTCCAACCGTCAGAATTCGCAGGTAATCCCCGTGGGATTCAACCTGCTGAACAATAATCTCGGTTGCATCATTAAAAATAAGCTTCATAAATATCATTCCTTTCTGTGCATCTATTTGAATAATAAAGGTTTGTCAGAGTTATCAGATCGTGAAGATGTCACCCTTAAAACCGGCGTGCGTTTGACGCGCTACGGAAAACTCCGCGTGCTCAGTCTTGTTAACGCGAGCAGTCCTACAGCAGGCGATATCGTAAGACTACCATCGGAGGATATACCCTCTAATTATGTAATGTCGTCTGCCTTGGTTCGGGGGCAAACACGAGGAGATTATTTTGTTTCTATAACGCCTGCTGATGCCAATCCCCCGGGAAAAGTAGGAATTTTTATCGGAAATAATGAGGCACAAGTTGTAAGTGGGGGCTATATTGTAGCTTGCGTGACATAGTGTGTATAAGCGCTTAATCCGACATTTTTATGTACTCCATAACTACGATGGCGGAACATGGAAGTGATAAGTGTTATTTAATTTCCCACTCTGCATCAATAAAAATGTAATTATTTGTGGCTTTTGGGATGCAGAAAAACAGATTGCCGTTTGCTTTTGCTAAAGAGGTACAGGCAACTGGATTTTTATACTCTCCATCTGATGCAGTTACATTGACAGCAGTATCAATTAACGGTCGGTACTGTGACGGTATCGTAAAAGCATTGTTGTACACATTATTTGCAACAATTATAGCGGTTGTGTAGATTTCCATGTTTAGGTGTATCGTGTTACCGGTCTTGTAAGAGTTGTTTACTATTGTTTTCCAAATCCCAGTGTTCAATCCGAGATCAGTCGGTGTGAGCATCTTTTTATCGTGATACAACTGTAACTCTGACAAATATGTATTTAACATAGGGATTGTCGGGATGCTTTCGAACATCTTTTCTACTTTTGTGATGCTTAATCCTTCAATTTTCACTCGATAGAGCGGCATTTCTCTGATTTTTCCCGATTGGTACAGATCGTTTTGTGTTAGCGCCGGATCGGTTGCCGCCCCGGTTGTGGATGCGCCCTGTTTGACCTCTAATGTGTAGGTGTCGATGCCACCTGTTCCCGTAGTGATGAATTTTGCTATGATGATGTCGTTTCGGTTTCTGCCGGATTGCCCGTTGACAATCTCACAGTCAATATAATCTCCGTACGGGATGCGGGCAAAATGTCCGCCTACTACGATAACTCCGTCTTTTACTCGTACTTTGTTGTTACTGATCACCTGACTTTCACATTGCTGGCCGATCATCATGACCCCATCTGATCCGACAATGCTCTGATAAATCGCTGCGTCGTCTTCCGCGTAAATATGTGCCTCCGCCGCTGGGTCGGTATTGATTGTAATTCCTTTCAACTTTCCCATTTAATCATCTCCTTTTACTTTATATTCTGTTGTTGTTTTTCCGTTTTTTGTTTTTATGATTTTTCTAACGATCGGCTTTTGTAGTCTCGTTCCTGTAATTTCTTCATATCCGCCGACGATGTCGCCGATTTCCAAGTCGATCCCTTCTACGTTTACGTCGATGCTTTTATAGTTTTGCAGCTCTTTCAGTCGCTTTGTTCCATCCTCTTCCAGCTTTTCTTTGTCCGCGCTCGAAAACTCATAAACCGCTTCATTTTCTTCAAGTCCAGTGTAATACGGGGTCTTTCCGATGCTCCCGTCCTTTTGGACGTATAAATGCAGAATGATCCTTTCTTCGTTTTGTCCTTTTCCGGCACAGATTAAGTGATTCACGCCACCTCTGTAATCTTTTACGGTAAACTGCACCTCTCCATCTTGCGAGTATTCCAGCGTTTCCGAATAGTTTTTGATCTGTACGGCTCTGACGGAAACGTATCCATAATCAAGGTTTTCCGGCTCAATATAGCTGATCTGCAGGCGATATCCTTGAGCGCTTAACATTTTATCGACTGCATCATATAACGTGACGTATCGGTCGATCTGCCAACCTGTGACGGTGATCCCTGCCTTTTCTTCCGGCACAAAAAAAAGACCGTCGAATCGGTCTTTGATAAGATCTCTCAAAATATCGTTTAAATCTCCGCTTACTGTCAGGTGATCCTTTCCCTCCGGCGGTTCTATGATTTTTTGCTTTAACAGTCCTCTCCACGTTGTGCCGCACCACACAATTTCTTGCGTTTTGGTCATCACTTCGAGGCTGTTTAGGATTCCGCCGTATTCTGTTCCCGGTACAAAAATGCGATTTCCGTACCAGTACCATTCTTTTGTCCACTCTTCCTGCGGTAAGCGGATTTCAAAGTCGTCCGTATCTCCAAGATCCATGTCGATCGCAACGCTCTGATCTAAAAATCCCAGCTCTTCTCCGTTTTTTCGGGCAATGATAAATTCCAGTGGGAATAGGTCTGCGTTTCGCACGATCAAGTCTCGTGTCTCTTCTGTTACTCCGCCATTATCCCCAGTCGCGGTAATCATTACCGGGTAAACCACTTCTTTCGCTTTCGTTGCCGGCGCGTTTAGTTTTCCTTGGTAGCGATCTTTTCCGATTCCCGGTAAATTCTGCGTGCTCCCATTTAGCGTTGCTTCCACCCGCTCCATCTTGGTTCGCTCCTTTCTTCGTAGATCACGAGATCCCAGTCAAATTTACCCGACCATACAACTTTTTGCCGTCCGGGTGGGATCTTTTTAAAAAATTTCTTTCCTTTTTCCCGGTTATGAAACGCGTTGACTTGCTCACCGTTTTTTGATATTTTTGTAACGGTTCTTGTGCGGCTGTCTATCTCCAACCGTTCTCCCTGCTCCAAAACAATATTAACTAAATAGCTTTTATCTCCGATGATGACTTGAGGGTTTACGACCGGCCCATAAATTACAAGTGTAAAATTTGCATCTGTAAAATGAGGGTTTTGGACATGTGTGTTGTTCATGCCATTCGCGTATCGGAACGGGTAACGCCCGGGGTAACGTTTATTATCAGATGACGATGCGCCGTAACTGTGAAACGTATACGGGTTTTCTTTTGTCCATATTGGACGTGGACAATACAATTTCACCTTATTTTGCGAATAATAGACTGCTATATCCGACGTTTTTGTTTCGGACGATGTTACAAACCCATCTATGTAATAATCCCCAAAATAAATTCTTCCCGGTCTCTCTAGTAAAACATCTGTTTCGAACGCATCCTGCATTTCATCCAAAAATGTTTTTCGATCTTCCAACGCTCCTCTAACCGTAAAAGTGATTTCGTACTCCGCCGCGTCTTTCTCAAAACCTTGTACAGTTTCTCCTATTTTTCTTTTGCTCGTTTCCGGCGTCCAAGCGTGCTTGTGAAAATTTCCGCTTGTTGCTCTCACTCTTGCATCGTAAAATTTATATTCTTTTCCTTCTGAATTGATATATCGTATCATTTTTGCTTTACCTTTATACTTCCAACAAAGCTCTGCCTAATTCTCGTCTGTCTAGAAGCATTGTAACTTCTTGCTTTTTCCCTGCTATAGTAATCAGCACTTCTTCTAGTGCATCCAGTCTTTCTTCAATTCCGCGTCGCCCGTTTTCGTTCCCTATTTTTCCGATGTTTGTCGTATATGATAGATCTGTTGTCAATGGGTCATATGCAGCTTTTTTTACAAGGTTCGCGGAGTCTGTTACTAATTTCGCATCGCCCGAAATTCCGTTTGCAATTCCTTGATCGATCATATTACCTACGTATTCTCCCCAGCGCGAAGGCGAATGAATCCCGAAGAAGCCTAATATGTTGTCTTTAAAGTCTCCCAGCGCACTTTTTACCGCGTCCCACAATGCGCCTGCTGCATTTGCTAATCCGTTCGCGATTCCTTTTATGATATTTAACCCGATTTTTCCCCAGTCCACGGATAAAAACTCATTTTTTATGTTCGTTATGATCGTTGGTATTTGTGCGATCAATTTCGGTATTGCCTGTATTAATCCCGCAGCTAATTTCCCGATGATTTCGATTCCGCTTTGTAATACAGACGGCAGGTTTCTCCCTATTGCTGCTACATATTGTATAATTGCACTTCCTGCCGCTGATGCAATCTGCGGCAAATTCGTTATAATACCGTTGACAAGATTTAAAATAAGCTCCGCTCCCTTTTGCATTATCGTCGGAAGCATCGACTGCATTCCGCTAACAAAACTTACTATTGCTTCGCCTGCCATCGTAATTAATTGTGGGAGCGATTCTAGTATTCCGTTCGCAATTTCCGTCACCATCTCGACGCCTTTGTTTAAGAATTCCGGTAATTTCTCCGATATTCCCGTCATGATCGTGTCTACTATATTTGTATCTGTTCCCAGTGTTTCAACCGCCGCTGTCTCCAATCCCGTTTTTAATCCCGTTATCAGATTTTGTGCAACAAGCAGCCAATCCATTGTTAAAATCGCATTTGCAAAAGATGCTACCAAGTTCAGCGCCGCCTCCGCAAGGTACGGAAGCGCTGTTATAATTCCTGTTACAAGCGACGTCACAAACGAAACTCCTGATTCTAATATTTGATCGCTGTTTTCTGCGATCATGTTCAGCCCTGCCGCTGCAAAATCCTTTCCGAGCAAATCAGGAATTGACGCCAGCGTATTTCCGATCATCGGTATTAAGTTACCTGTCAAGAATGTAACGACCGTTTCTCCGACCTGTTTCAATTCATCTGTAACGTCCTCTCCTATCGCAATATTCCCGAGCAGATTTTTAAACGCCGCTTTCATGGATGCCAAAGACCCCGACAGTGTTGTTGCCGCTTCTTTCGCCGTTGTTCCTGTAATTCCAAGCTCTCCTTGTATTACATGAATCGCCGAGTATACGTCTGATAAATTATTGATATCATACTTTACTCCTGTGATTTTTTCCGCATCCGCAAGCAGCCGCTCCATTTCCGTTTTTGTGCCGCCGTATCCTAGTTTTAGGTTGTCCAGCATTGTGTAGTTTTGCTTTGCAAAGCCTTGATATGCGTTTTTGATATCCTCCATGTTCGATCCCATTTTGTTCATGTTATCGGACATGTCTGTCATTGCCATATCTGCCACATCTGCCGCTTTAGCTGTATCATTTCCTAAACTTTGTAACAGACTCGCGGAGAAGCTTGTTGTTAACTGCATGTATTCGTTTGCGCTCATCCCAGCCGTCTTGTAGGCGTTCGCAGCGTTTTGTTTTACTTTCTCTGCACTGTCTTTAAATAGTGTTTCAATTCCGCCTATGCTTTGCTCTAGTTCTGCACCTTCGCTGATTGACGCAGAAATGGCTTTTCCGATCCCCGCCGCGATTACAGCGACTTTGATCGCTCCGCCGATTCTGCCTCCGAGCGATTTTCCTGCCGCATCCGTTTCTCCGCCTACTTCGTTTTGCAGCATTCCGCCTATCCCTTTTGCGGACGGTATAATTTGCACATACGCCTTCGCAAGTTCTGTCTTTTCCACTATTTCACCCCTTTTTCTGTCAGCCGTTTCCATTCTTTCTCAAACTCTTCCCCAGTTTCAAACGATATGATTTTTCGTTCTTCTTCGCCAAGTAGTCTCGGTAATATCGTTTTGGGTCTGTTTTTTCCTTTACGCGCATCTTCTGTTTGCATCCATGTCAGCAATTTTGTATGATCTGCGATAGATGCCAATAGCATATCTTCCAGCGTAACTTTAACGCCTGCCAATTTCATTTTTATTCTCGCGTTTTCTTTTAAACCTTTTGCATATATCGCCGCCATTTTACACGGTATCTCTTTATAGTTATAAATCCGATATGTTTCCGCAAAATCGCATATGAGTGCCTCCTCGTCTGTGTTTAGCATACAAACGAGGATTAAGAGTTTTTTCCCTGTTGGTTTCCTCTTAAAATTTCCCCGATTTCGTCAACCATTCGTTTTATCGATACTCTTCCCGTTTCGTCTCTTACATGTTTTTTTAACTGCTCTTTTTGTTCTGAGCCTATGATCTTTTCTATTACGTCTACTATCAGACTTGTGTTCCCTTTGTCTATTTCTCGCAATTCTTCGAGCAGTTCGTAATCGTCTAATGCACCTTCTTGTATAGTGTAATTAAACCCGCTTTTCGTTGTTCCTTTAATCATTTTTCATTACCTCCGATCCTGCTTTTTTAATATATTCGTAGTGTGTGTTCCCTTCCTTGTCCGCGACTGCTGCGATTGTTAATTCATATCCCGTCGCCTCGTCGTCTTTGTATACAATATCCCCTAGCTCTGAGATGCTTGCTTGCGGAATTACAATTCTTTTCACCGCTCCTTTTAGTATCATGTCAAATACCCAAGATACTTGTTCTGTCTCACTGTTGTTTGCTTTAATTGTTATTCCGTCTTCTATCGTTCCCGTTACGTTGTTTTCCCCGTACACTGTTTTTAACACATCTACATTCAGCACTTCCAAGAGCTTTAATTTAAACGTATCTGCTTTGCTTGCCTGCATGTTCAGCACTGTATCTCCGCCCCATGCCTTTTGTTCTTCCGTTTCCGGGCTGTTTGTGTTTGTTATCCCATCGTCAGAGCAATATCCAAGTCCCTTAAAAGCCGCGTTAAGTTGTGTCGTTACATCTTCCGGCAGCTCTGTTCCAATCGGCGCTACGAAGACTGCTCCTCCTATTTTGGGTTTTCCTGCACTTACATTGTTCACATTTGTCATTTTTCTTTCTCCTTTCAGTAGTACGCTATGTTAAATACAGCTTGATATCTGTATTTTTTTCTTTTTGTATCCGTGTAATTGTAGTCACTGTTTAGTTCGCACCTGCAAACGCCATCTCTTTCCGTGATTCGCTTCATCGCTTCCTTCATTTCTTCGTTTAATTTTGCCGTGGAATAGAGCGTGTCAGAAAAAGACTGGACCGCCAGTGTTGCATGTTTAATATGATCCACTTCGCTTCCTCCAGTCTTTTCGATCAAGATATATTTCTTTTCCTCGTTTTCCTCTTCCATTAACACCGGTACGTCCAGAATCGTTTTTAGGTGTTCTCTTACAATTTCTTCGATCATTTTCCCACCGCCTTTAATAGGCTGTTGTTTCCGTCGTCTCCTGTTACTTCCGCAACCGCCCTTGTTTGCGCTACATATGTCTCGACTGTTCCGCCGGATGCTCCGGCAATTTGTTCCGCGTGTTTTTGTATGTTTGCGCGCATCTCTTCCGATCGCAATAGTGCTGTGATTCCTTTTCTGTTCAAAACAATTTTTACTTTCTTACCCATATCGCTCTACCATCCACTTTTGATTCCATTCCAGCGGTATATTTTGTTCGATTCCCTGCTGCGGAAATCCTATTACTTTCCAGATTTCTCCAAAAAATTCTACTTTATTATCTTTCCATGTGTGCTTATCTCCTTTAGGTATTGCGATCGTGTAAACTGCCTTTTTCCCCGTTAAGTTCAGCGCATCCAAAACCTCTTGTGTATTCGTGGGGGCTACAAGTACATTTTCAACTTTTGTCGGCGTTTCCTTGTAGATCAGTTTTCCAAATGGATCTTCATTTATTTTTTCCTTTTCATAAAGTGTCACTGTGATCCCTTTTATCATCGCCATACAGATCAATCACCCCTATTCTTTGTCGTTTCAGTCCGAGCCTTGCCAACTCGCTTTTTTTAATAAATAATCCGCCTCCCGGTACTAGGTATGTCCCAGAAACAGAATAACCCAGTGCCGATTCTGACCGTTGCGTCATCGGCTCTGCGTCTGTTGACGTCATAAGCGTGCGCGCTATCACATCTACAACTACAGACTTTGCAACATTTTCTAAATATGGTTTTTCTTCTATCATTCGATCAAGGTTTTTCCCTACCTTATCGGCTTCCATTCTCAAGCTATCCTCTACTATTGGCAGTAAGTTTTTTGCGCGCTCTTTTTCGTCTTCCGTCAGCGATCTCCACAGTTTTTCAACGTCTTCAATCTTAGCAAAATTATTCATCTTTTTTCACCGTCTTTCTCTTTTTAGGGGCGGATCTGGGCGGCTTTTCCGCCTCCCAGTCTCCGCCCTTCAGTTCGCACTGTGTTTCGATCACATTCCCTGTCCGTTTGTTTCTGTATATCAAGCTTCGTCTACCACCCTTGCGAAATATTCCGGCACAAGAATTCCCCATCCGAGATAGACTTCTGCGCGGATGTAAACCTGGTTGTAACCTTTTAAGTCTTTTCCTGTGTTGTCCGGATCGCCATATTTAATGATCTCCAAAGGGATTTCTTTCGAGAACCCCCACTTGAAAGCGCTGAAAAAATCGCCCACGATTGCGTGATCTTTCACAGTGTCGTTGTATACGGTCTTATTTACACTTGTTTTCATTCCTCCGAGAGATTCCGGCGATGCTCCAAACCTAAATTCTGGGTACTGTCTGACTCCGTTTTCCTTTACCGTTGCCATGTCTGCCCCGAATGTATTTGACAGCGCCATTCCTGTAACGTCTCCGTCTGATCCCTGCACCATTGCAATCGCCGCGTCCAAATTTGTATCCGGCGTTCCTTTTGTATATTTGACTTTTTGTGTTACTTTACTGTCAAAGTGATTCGTGCCTACAACTGTTGATGCTTCGCCTGTCCGTGGGTTAATGCCGTGAAACGCTGCCAGATCAAAACCTTTCGCTACTTTTGCCGCAAAACCATTGTTAAACGCTGTTAAAATATCAAGCTGTTCCTCTTCTGTCGCGTACAAAAATTCGTCCGAGACTCTCGCTCCGTACTCGAATTTGATCGGTACGATTTTTACCGGATCTACAGTAATGCCGCCCTCTGACTTTTTCCCGTTTTCTGCTACAATATCAATCTCATTGTCCATTGAGAAAATAAATTCTTTCAGTCCGTTGAATGGGATCGGCGTCTGTCCCGATAAAACCGCTAAAGATGATTTTCCCTTCACTTTGTTCATTAGATCTTTTACAAGTACCGCGTCAAATAAATTTTCCCTTCCTGTTGCCATGTTCTTATTCTCCTTTCAAATTGTTTAACATTTTTTTCGTTGCTTCTCTGATCGAGTCGTCTTTATTGTCTGTGTCTCGTGTAAAGTTCGGGTATGTGGTTTTTCCCTTCAAAAATTTAGAAAAAGCTTCCGCGTCTTTCTTCATTTCGTCTTCTGTTTCCCCTGACAACTTCCCTGCAAGTTCGTAGGGAATTCCGTTTTCCATTGCCACTTTTACCCTTTTCGATTCTTTTTCGTACTTTGCGATCGTGGCGTCTTTGTTCGCCGCATCTTCCGGGGATAAATACCCTTTGTACTTCTCTTCTGCTTCTTTCGGTGATAAGTACTCTTTGTACTTCTCTTCCACAGCTTCTGGTGATAAGCATCCGCTAAATTCCCTTCTTACCGTTTCTCTTTCCTGTTCCAGCCGATCTTTCACAGCCTCCTCGAACTGTTCTCGCGTTTCAATAGCTTCAAAATCACTCATTTTTTGTTCTCCTTTCCCCGCTTAATCCGGTGGTTTTGGTATTTTTGTATATTAAAAAAGCGCTGTTTCCAGCGTCTTTTTAATATCTTGCTATCTGTTTTTTTCGTTCCTTTGTTTCTGTGCATTTCCAGTATGCAAGGATCACACTGTCAAGCAGCGCGATTTCAACCCCTTCTTTTAATGATCTGTATCCGAATCCTCCGTTTGATCCTATCGCCCTTTTTTCGCTGTTGCTTACAGACTGTGTTAACGATGCTTGGTCGGAATGACAGATATTTCCTTTAAACAGTCCTTGTTCAAAAGTCGCGTTTGCTCCTATAATTTCTTTTACAGTTGGCAGGGTTGGTGCTTTCATTTTTGCATCTTTCATGTCTTTTTCGAGTATATGCTGCCCGTTCGCTCCGTCTACAACTACCGTTTTGGGTTTCATTTCCGCAATGTATGACAGTATCCAGTCGTTCCCTTCGCGGATTGTTCTGCAGTCGAGTGCCTCAACGAAAATTTTTCCTTCATTCGTTTTTGATGCTACCGACATCGCAACATGCTGTCCATCATGTCCATATTTAACCCCAACAAAAAGTTCTCCTTTTAATTTTGGTTTTGATGCGATCGCCAGTGATTCCCACTCTGTTTTACTAATCGCCGATTTTTGATTATATTTTAACCACAGTCCCAGTCTTTGGATGTTAAAATCTATATCATCCGTTGTAATTTCTGCCCGGATCTTCCTTTCTGTCAGTATTGTTCCTAACGACGGGTTTGTTTCGTACCACGCCTCAACATCGTTCGCGGATGTCAAGTTTTCAACCGACCATTCCGCCCATCCAGAGTCAAATCCCCGGCCGGCAAGTACTGTCTCCCTATATTTTGTAAAAACTGTTCCGGCCGATACCGCCGTTGGCGGCGTTCCAAGCATGATTGTTTGCGGGTTCTCGCTGTCTGATACGATATATTTCAAAGACGTCTCCTGTGCTTCCGTGTATTCTTGTGCCTCATCTATAATTAACACGTCGTATCCTTCGCCGAGTCCGCCCGATGATGTTCTTGTGCGGAATTCTACTACACCCCCGTCGCTTGTGTATAAGTGTTCTTTTCCAAACGCCTTAAATGATGATGATATCTTGATTCCTGCTTTTTCGCACATTCGATCCAGCCGCTCCCACACTGCGTGTGATGTTGTTGCCCTGTGTGCCGTGTACAGAATTCTTTCGCCGTTTTTCAGTCCCCATAGGCAGCGCGCTAACACATTTTCCGACTTTCCATTTCGTCTCGGCACTGAATAGCCATATTTTTGATGCATCCATAAACCATCATCGTTTACGGCCATAATGTCGCATTGTAGCAACTGCTGCCATTCAAGCAGCTCGTTCCCTGTCTTTGCGTACAGTTCCGCAGCTTCTTGTCCTCGTGTTTTTGAATAAGGAATCGTTACGGATTGAGTCGGCGTCTGACGTCCTAACCTCGTTTCCGTCATGACTTTCCTCCTGTCTTTTAACTATATCTTTCACGAGCAATATCACCCCATTGCCCGAAGGGACATTTTTTTCAAATTGCATTAAAAAAACGCGCTTTTCGCGCGCTTAGATAAATGGAGTTATTTCTTTTATGTCTTTCAAAAATTCTTTCGCTTTCTCTATTAAGGAGTTGTTGCACACATACGCAATCCCTTCCGGTGTGATCTCTGCCGTTTTTAAATCATAAATCAATTCTTTGCCCCACACTTTTTCTGTTTCGCATGTTATATATCCGTCTTCAATTAAATTTCTCATGATATAATCCCAGTATTTCCGGTTGATCTGCAGTAGTTGATTGTCGTGAGTAATCATGTTTGGATTTACATCTTCCCCCGATTTCAATTTTACATACAAGTACGATAGTATCTTGTATACAATTACAAAATAATCGTCCTTTGCCATTTCGCCTCACCCTTCGATCTCTTCTATCATTTTTTCAAACATTTCTTTTTCATTCATTTCTTCCATGTAGAACAGCTTTCCATCCTCAAACATGTTTTTTTCCACTTCTGTTTTTGAGAATGCGTGTTCTAATACGATCGCGTTTGCCCAACTCAGCCCCGATACAATAAAAAACTCGTCCTCTCTTACAGCAAAGCACTTTTTCCCTCGCACTTCTGTTTCTTTCTTGTATCTTCTTTCAAATTCTTTTTCTAACGCCTTGCATCTTTCGTTAATCTTCTTTTTCTTTTCCGTTGATATCATATCTTTTCACACCTCCTTTCCCCGTGGAAATTTTATAGTATTCGCCTCCGTGATGACTTCTTTCTCCTGGGTGATACATTAATAATCCATCTCCCCCGAAGTTTACCCTGTATCCTCCGCCCTCTTCAAATGGAATATCTCTGTAATTTTTCCCTTTTAAAGGTTTTGTCTCATATCCCGCATTCTGTAGTGCATGGTATAGACCTCTTGGAGTGTATGCACCTAACATTTTTGGGTGTCCTGATATTCTCGAAGCAAGATCCAGCCCGTTTTCCTCTTTGATCCTTTTTTCTTTTTCCTTTGGCGTTTCTTTTATCTTATCACTTTTTTGCTTGTTAGCTACAGCTGTTTCAACTTTCTTTACGCAAGTTTTTACTTTAGACTTGATTGCTTTGTTTCTAGCAGCTTTTGTTTCGTTTACTAAGATTCTTTTCTTTGCTGATTTAATGTTAGCCAATCTGTACACCTCCAATGATTCTGAATTGTTTTACATGATTGTTACATCAAAGCGGACACGGAGCGCTAATGTAAACATACTATTACATTTTAGGTCATCCCCTATTATCTGTCAATACATAAAATCCGCTTTTTTGCAAAAAATAGAAGAAAATCAACAGGAGTGATAAGAAAATGTTTCAGGTAAGAACCGATTTAGCGTTAGAAACAAAAGAAAAGT
>OHVS01000747.1_pt1 | contig 12954 bp, 9 predicted proteins | sample 1579531 | NCBI WGS metagenome assembly OHVS01 (sample SAMEA3882531, study PRJEB24775) | human gut metagenome | biome: human-associated habitat; feature: intestine environment; material: feces | place: Netherlands | collected 2009/2010
CGGCGGTCTCGGCCTCCTTGGTGTAGACCACATGGATGTTGTGGTACTGCTCGATGGCGCCGGGGCTGCCGGGCACGCGGTAGGCATCGAACACCAGAATGAGCACGCATTTCTGGTAGCCCTGATAGTTGCACAGGATATCCATCAGCTTGCGGCGGGCAGCGTCCAGGCTTTCCTTTGCCAGTGCGTTCAACTCGTCCCACGCAAAGATGATGTTGTAGCCGTCCACCAGCAGATACTCCGGGGCAATTTCCCACTGCTCTGCGGCAAAATCCGGGCGTTCGGTCTTTTGCACCGGACGGAACGCCGCCAGCGGGTCCCGCTTGATGGGGCCGTAGGTGCGCTCAAAAATTTTGAGCAGTTCGGCATCCTCTTCCAGCGTAGCGCGGTAGGCCATGGCGCGGCGCTGGGGCACAGCCTGCACCTCCGGGCGGGCGGGCTTTGCCTTGCCCCAGCCGCTTTCCACGTGCATATGGCTGCGCACCTCGCTCCACGGCACCACAAAGCCAGCACCATGGGCGCAGAACACGGAATCTGCGGGGTTTTCCAGATCATGCTCCGGCTGGTAGCCGCTTTCTGCAATGACCTCCTGTGCATTGTGACAGGGGCGGTAACCGTCCAGCGTCAGACTCAGGTGTCCCCTGCCCCGGGTGTAGCTGACCACCTCCATGGGGTAGCTGCGCATGGTGGATACCGGCGCAAAGCCGGTCAGGGTGGCGGTCTCCGCGCCGCTTTCCGGCGGGTCAAAGCTGCCCTCCATGCGCTGGATATCGCTCATGGCGCGGCCGATGTTCTCCACCGGCACTTCCAGCCGGAAGGCGTACCACGGCTCTAACAGCTGGCTTTTGGCCAGCATCAGCCCCTGCCGCACGGCGCGGTAGGTAGCCTGCCGGAAATCACCGCCCTCAGTGTGCTTGAGGTGCGCTTTGCCGGTGAGCAGGGTAATTTTTACATCGGTCAGCGGTGCGCCGGTCAAAACGCCAAGGTGCTGCTTTTCTTCCAGATGGGTCAGCACCAGACGCTGCCAGTTTTTGTCCAGAACCTCTTCCCGGCAATCGGCGGCAAACTGCATCCCGCTGCCCCGGGGCAGCGGTTCCAGCAGCAGATGCACCTCGGCATAGTGGCGCAGCGGCTCGTAATGTCCCACACCTTCCATGGGCTCGGTGATGGTCTCCTTATACAAAATACCGCCCGGGCCAAAGGATACTTCCAGCCCGAACCGCTCTGCCAACAGGCTGCGCAGCACTTCCAGCTGTACCTCACCCATCAGCTGCACATGGATCTCGCCCAAGCTTTCGTTCCACACCACATGGAGCTGCGGTTCTTCCTCCTCCAGCCGGTGCAGCTTACCCAGCGCAGCGTGTACGTCTGCGTCCTCCGGCAGCAGCACCTGATAGCTGAGCACCGGTTCCAGCACCGGCACATCGCTGTCCCGCTCTGCCCCAAGCCCGGCACCGGGCTTTGCATGGGTCAGGCCGGTCACGGCGCACACCTGTCCCGGGCCGATGGCCTCGGTCAGGGTATATTTTGCGCCGGAATACAGCCGCAGCTGGTTCGCCTTTTCTGCCCACGGCTCGCCATCCGCTTCGCCGGTAAGCAGAGCCTTTACCTTCAACTCCCCGCCGGTGACCCGCAGCCATGTCAGGCGGGTGCCCTGCTCGTCCTGCGATACCTTGAACACCCTTGCACCAAAGGCGTGCAGCGCCGGAGCGGGGCGGGTGTAGCGGTCCAGCCCCTCCAGAAGTGCATCCACCCCGTCCAGCCGCAGCGCCGCCCCGAACCAGCACGGAAAAACGTGCCGCCGTGCAACTGCGGGGATAATGTCTGCATCGGTCAGGGTTCCCGCGTCCAGCATTTTTTCCATCAGCTGCTCATCGCACAGCGCCAGTGCCTCGTTACGGGCGGCAGGTTCTGCGCCAAAATCCACAAAACCCTCGCCAAGGCGGTGGTTCAGCTGGCTGAGTAACTGTTCCCGGGTCATGCCGGGCAGGTCCATTTTGTTCACGAATACAAAGGTAGGCACATGGTAGCGCCGCAGCAGCCGCCACAGCGTTTCGGTGTGGCTTTGCACGCCGTCCGTTCCGCTGACCACCAGCACGGCGTAATCCAGCATACCGGATTCCAGGTCCAGCGCGGCCTCGGTCAGGATGCCGCAGACCTTTTTGCCGTTCTTCCACAGGTCGTTGACCCATTTGATCGTGATCGGCACGCCGCACAGCCTTTCCGCCGCGCGGGCGGCGGCCACAGCGGCCATGGCGGTCAGGCCCACAGCCTGCCGCGCGCCGATCTCAGGCCGCAGCAGGATACTCATGTACAGCCCGCCGGGCGGGGAGTAAAAGCTGTGCCCGCCGCGCCCGCGGCCCGCCGACTGTGCCTGCGCGATCAGCACAAGCCCCTCCCGTGCCCCGGCGTCGGCCCGGCTGCGCAGGGCGGCGTTGGTGCCGGGCAGACGGTCCACGACCTCGATTTGCAGGGCTTTCACCGTGGCCTCATCCAGCAGAACGGCCACGGCGGCAGCATTCAGAACATCGACACTCTGCGCCAGCGTATAGCCGCGGTTCGTGACGGCCTTGATCGGGATACCGTCCCGGCGCAGGGCAGCCACAGCCTTCCATACGGCGGTGCGGCTCACACAGAGCTGAGCGGCCAGCTCCTGCCCGGAGATATACCGCCCGCGCGCAGCATCCAGCGCCGCCAGCACCTCCTGCTTGACCATTTTGGCCGCCCCCTTATAAACCCGACTGTAGGCCAGTATACCGCACCGCCGGCCGGAATGTCAACGACTTCCCCGCGTTATGGTTGACAATCAGGGCAAAAAATGTCCTCCCAGCAGGCGGGAACGACAAAAGCCCCGCAGGCTCTCGCCTGCGGGGCTTTTGCTATGATGCAAACAGATTTAGTAGGAAAAGTCTAAACTTAGCGCTGGATACGGCCGGAACCGTCGCCGCCGGCCAGCTTCTCGACCTCGGAGACAGTGACCATGTTGTAGTCGCCCTCGATGGAGTGCTTCAGAGCGGAAGCAGCAACAGCGAACTCAACAGCGTCCTGGGTGCTCTTGCCGTTCAGCAGGGCGTAGATCAGGCCGCCGCCGAAGGAGTCACCGCCGCCAACGCGGTCGATGATGCGCAGCTCGTACTTCTTGCTGAAGCAGTACTCGTTGGAAGCAACGTCGTACAGCATGGCGCTCCAGCCGTTGTCAGAAGCAGAATGGCTCTCACGCAGGGTGATAGCAACCTTCTCAAAGCCGAACTTGTCAGCCAGCTGCTTGGCAACGCTCTTGTAGCCTTCGCGGTTGATCTCGCCAGCGTAGATATCGGTGGCCTCAGCCTCGATGCCGAACACGTCCTTAGCATCTTCCTCGTTGGAGATGCAGACGTCAACGTACTGGCACAGGTCGGTCATAGCAGCGCGGGCTTCCTCGCGGGTCCACAGCTTGCCGCGGTAGTTCAGGTCGCAGCTGATCTTAACGCCATGAGCCTTGGCAGCCTTGCAGGCTTCGCGGCAGATGTCAACAACATTGGGGCCCAGGGCCGGGGTGATGCCGGTGAAGTGGAACCAATCCACGCCCTCAAAGATGGAATCCCAATCGAAGTCAGCGGTGGAAGCTTCCTGGATGGCAGAGTGTGCACGGTCATAGATGCAGACAGAACCACGCTGAGAAGCGCCCTTCTCGTTGAAGTAGATGCCAACACGGTCGCCGCCGCGGACGATCTTGCTGGTGTCAACGCCGTAACGGCGCAGGCTATTGATAGCGGCCTGACCAATGGCGTGTGCGGGCAGCTTGGTCACATAGACAGCGTCCATGCCGTAGTTTGCCAGGGAAACAGCAACGTTAGCTTCGCCGCCGCCGAAAGTGAACTCCAGGTTGTTGGCCTGAACAAAGCGCTCGTAGTTGAACGGCTGCAGACGGATCATCAGTTCGCCAAAAGTAACGACTTTCATATTGAAACTCCTTGTATTTATTGTAAATATACCGCGCCGTCAGGCGCAAACCTGCTGCACAGTGGCAACAGATTATTTCTGAACCAGGTGGATGGCGAAGCCGGCAACTTCGTCAGCAAAGTAGATGGCGATGGTCTTGCCGTCCTTAACATTCTTGCTGTCCATATCGAACTTGACGCCGCGCTGGCTCAGGTGATAGATAGCGCGGTCAACATTGTTGGTCAGGATGGCGATGTGACCATGGGTGCCGCGGCCCGGCTTCTTCATGATCTCAAATTCCTTCTTGCCAACAAAGATGCTGGAGTTGCCCGGCTTAACAGCCATGCTCAGCAGGCTGCCGATGGTCTCGGCGGTCTTGGCAGCTTCGGCTTCGTCAGCGCAGTTGATGCCGATGTGGCCCAGTTCCAGGCCCAGCATTACGTTGACAGCCTCTTTGCTCATGGCGGTGATCTCATCCCATGCGCCGGCCTTGATCTTGTCGGACTTGCACATCCAGGTGCCGCCGACAGCAATAATCTGGTTGTAGCCCAGGTAGTTGTTCACGTTCTTGGCGTTGACGCCGCCGGTGCACATCCACTTGCAGGTCTTCAGGGCAGCGCCGATGTTCTTCAGCTTGTCCACGCCGCCGTTTGCTTCAGCGGGGAAGAACTTAACAACTTCGCAGCCCATGTTCATGGCCTGCTGCATCTCGCCGGAGGTGGCGGTGCCGGGCATCATGATACCGCCCTTGTCGATAACATGCTTGCAGACTTCGGGGTCGAAGCCGGGAGCAACGATGAAGGAAGCACCGGCAGCCATAGCACGGTCAGCCTGGTCAACGGTCAGCACAGTGCCGGCGCCCAGCAGCATATTGGGCAGTTCTTCGTGAATCTTCTTGATGCACTCTTCAGCACATGCGGTGCGGAAGGTGACCTCAGCAGCCGGCAGGCCGCCATCCATCAAAGCCTTGCACAGAGGAATAGCCTCGTCCACACTGTTGAAAGCGATAACGGGGATGATACCAATTTCGTAAACGCGCTCAAGGACAGAATTCATAACGCATTCTCCTTACATTAACAAAGTTTACATCAGTTGTGAAGCGGTTCCTTATGGTGGAACACCGTTCCGCAATTTGTTGAGTTTATTATACAAATTTTGCGCCGCGCCGTCAATCGGTCAATTTTACCAGTCAGAGCGGAGCCTTTTTTGGCAATATTGAGGGGGTTCCGCCTTGTGGGATGCTACTTGCGAAAAACGCCGTTTGCTGGTATACTTAATTCCACAATGCGGAACAATTCCGGCCCGATGGGAGAAGAACCGGGCAAAGTTATAAATTATGAATTTTTTGTTAATTTTTGCGGAGGATGCGTTATGGAGGACCAAACCGTAAAAAATCCTGATAAGGGCGGTGTGCAGAGCGTTGCGCGCATTTTTGAGCTGATCGAAGTGCTGGCCGCCCACCCGGCCGGAGCCAGTTTGCAGCGCCTGGCGGAAGACGCTCACCTGGCAAAAAGCACAACCCACCGCCTGTTGGGCAGCCTGGTCAGCCTGGGATATGCCGCGCAGGACGGCGAAACCGGCAAGTACCGCCTGACCTTAAAGATGTTTGAAATTTCTTCCGGCATCGTCAACAGCATGGATGTGATGAGCGTTGCCAAGGTACACCTGGAACGCCTGGCCCAGCGCACCGGCGAAGCGGTGCACCTGGTCATCCGCGATGCACAGGATATCGTGTACATATATAAAACGGAAAGCGGCCCCATGCGGATGTCCAGCCGGGTGGGGCTGCGCAGCCCGCTGTACTGTACCGGTGTGGGCAAAGCCATCCTGGCTACCCTGACCGAAGAAGAGGTGGAGGATGTGTGGCGGCACAGCAGCCCGCAAAAGCTGACGGTCCGCACTGTGACCGATTTGCCTGCTTTGTGCGCCCAGCTGAACGAGGTGCGCGCCTGCGGCTATGCCATTGACGATGAGGAAAACGAGCTTGGCATCCGCTGCGTGGCGCTGGCCATACCCGGCCCCGGCGGCAAGGCGGACAGCGCGTTCTCTATCAGCGGCCTTGCCCCCTACATGACGCCGGAGCGCATCCGGCGCATTGCTTCCCTTGCGCTGGAAACCCGCGCCGACATCCTGCGCGACCTTGGAGTGCAGGGTGTGTGAAGAAACATGAAGATAAAAGAATACACAGAATTCCAAAAAGACGAAATCTGGCAGCTCTACACACAGGTGGGCTGGACCGCATACACGGAAAATATGACGGTGCTGGAACGGTATGCGGATGTCCGGCAAATCCAACTGGTAACGGATAATACACCCAAAACCGTGGCGTTTTATCAATCGCTGGGATTTGTGGAGCTTGAAAAGTTGGGCTGCTGCGGGTTTATGCGGGCACGATAATTGGGATTCCGAGGTGATAAGTGTATGGAGAAGAAATCAAGACGCTCAGGAACAGACCCCGTAGTTGCCTTGACTTTGATTTTTGTTGTGCTAAAAGCAATGGGTTTGATTTCATGGTCATGGTTATGGGTACTAAGTCCAATCTGGCTTGCGTTCCTGTTTTTCGCCGCTATTTTTTCTGTCATTTTGGTCGGCGGACGAATTGCCAAAGGGAAATGGTAAGTTCGCGTTTGTGAAATGGCGGAGTTTCACTCCGACAACTTCGGATTTGTAAAGGAGATATACAACATGAAGAAAGTCTGCTTAGCGGTTTTGCCAGCTTTAACAATAGTGTTAGAATTATTACCCTTGGGAGCAGTTTGTATTTTTGCAACATCTCCAACAGAAAGAGTAAAAGAAACATTCTCATACTTTAGCCTTACACCGTTTGGCTATGCAAATTTTGCTCCACTTATTACAGCCACACTTACTGTTGCCATCTTCTTACTTTCATTGTTTTCATTGAAGAAGAAAGGTGTTCTCAAAGCATTGTTTGTCCTTTCCATTATTACGGTAGTTATTTCTCTTTTGCCATTGATGTATGGCTTAAACTACTATACCCTTGTAGGAGCCTTTATAACAGTAACACTTGTAATAGAAAGTATTTTGGCTAAGATACAACAAAAGTAAAGCGATAACTTCCAGTTTGTAGACCAATGCTTAACAAATGTACAACAATAATAGACAAGCCTTGCGTACAGGACTATAATAAAATAATAGGAAAAGATGACAACAAGGGAATGCGGTAAGGCGGCCGGAACTTCCCGGAAAAGTGGGGAATGGAATGAACCTGATCTTTACAGCCTTTGCCACACTGGAGGGCTACCGCGAGGGCAGCAATGCCAACCTGGGCAGCGAGGTATTCTACCGCTGCATTGTGGTCAGCCTTGTCAGCGCAAAACAGAAAAACCAGAACTGCGATGCAGCCCTTGTGACCAACACCGCTGTGCCGGAACCCTATGCTGCGCAGCTGTCCCAGGCGGGCATCCGTGTAATCGCTTGTCCGTTTGACAACTACCGCTTTGAAGCGGATTTAGACTGGTCCCTGGCGTATTACAAGCTGTGCGCCATGCAGTATCTGCTCGAAACCGAGCATTACGAAAACTACCTGATGCTGGATTCCGATACCTTTACCCAGCGCGGCTATCAGGATATCTGGCACGAAGCCGCGGAAGCGGTGCTGCTGTATCAGGTGCCCCATGCGGCCAGCCAGCCCATGACGGCCCGCATCTCCCACACCTATGATGAACTTTGGCCGGAGGGCGCTCCCCATGTGCTGACCCACTTTGGCGGCGAGTTCGTGGCGGGCAGCACGGCCCGGCTGCAGGATTTTATGGCCGAATGCCGCAATGTGTTTGACCGGATGCAGCAGACCGGCGTGCGCAGCCAGGACGGCGACGAAGCCATTTTGGATGCTGCGGCCTACCGCAGCCAGCTGGCGGGCAAGCCCGTGCGGGCCGCCAACGCGTATGTGTTCCGGTACTGGCTGGGCGGGCATTTTTATTATGTTTCCACGAACTACTGCTGCGACCCCGTCTGCGTGCTGCACCTGCCCGGCAAGGCGAAAATGCGCCAGCTGACGGTGCTCTACCACAAATACACCCGCAGCGGCCGCATGCCGGAAAACCAAACCGTGTGGCGGCTCTGCTGCCTGCCTGCCGCCCGCCCGCCGCTGCTGCGCAGCCTGTGGGTGCGCCTGCGGGCCCAAATCGGCATTTGAATCCACCCACTGCCCCCCAAGGAAAGGAACGCTCTATGCAGGAGAAAAAACGTATTCCCCTGAAACGTCTGCACCGCCTGCGCAACGCCCGCAAACAGGCCGCGGAGACCGATGACCTGACCCCCATGATGAAAGCCATCAAGGCGGTGCACAGCGTGACCAGCACCGGCTCTACCCAGCCGGAGGACCTGGAACGCCAGCGTGCCGCCCAGGAGCTGTTTGCCCGTTTGGTTACCCCCAACCTGTTGATCAACACCACGCCCATCACCGTCAACAATGTTTCGGCGGAGTGGGTGCGGATGAACCAGGGGCATGACCGCCGCCATGTGGTGCTATACTGCCATGGCGGCGGCTACACCTGCGGCCAGCTGGGCTATGCCCGCGTGCTGGCCAGCAAACTGGCGCTTTCCACCGGGTGCGATGTACTCAGCTTTGAATACCGCCTTGCCCCCGAAGCGCCGTATCCTTCCGCCATTGACGATGCCCTGCGCGTCTGGGACTACCTGATGTATATGGGCATCGGCGCGCGGGATGTGATCGTGGCCGGGGATTCGGCGGGCGGCAACCTGGCGCTGGAACTGGCCCTTGCCGTAAAGGCCCAGGGCCGCAGCCAGCCGTGTGCCCTGGTGCTGATGAGCCCCTGGACCGATATGACGATGCAGGGGGCATCCTATCAGAAATGTGCTGCGCTGGATCCCATGCTGACCCACGACTATATTGATTCCTGCCGCACCGCTTACCGCGGAGCAAACAGCACCCTGGAATGGGAGGACCCCAGCCTTTCGCCGCTGTTTGCGGATTTAAGGGGGCTGCCGCCCACTTTGATCCAGGTGGGAACGAACGAAATATTGAAATCCGATTCTATCAACCTTGCCAAAGCCATGACGGAACAGGAAGTATACGCCGTGCTGGAGGTATACCCCGAATGCTGGCATGTGTTCCAGCAGATGCCGATCCCCCATGCCGCACAGGCCATGGAAAGCGTTGGCCGCTTTGTGCAGAAAATTTTGTAACGGCGGAACCCCGCCGGATAGGAGGGCTGCCATTTGCCCGAAACCTGGTATAAAGTCGATAATGTCGCCAAAGTATTTCTGGCGTCCGTCAGCCGGCGGGACCCGCGGGTGTTCCGCGTCAGCTGCACCCTGAACGAGGATGTGGACCCCGACCGCCTGAATCAGGCCCTGGAACAGACCGCACGGGAAAACCCGCAGTTCCAGGTCACGCTGCACCGTGGGCTGTTCTGGCATTATTTTGAATCCACCAACCTGAAACCGCAGGCGGTGCCGGAAACGCTGGCCCCCTGTGCCATGCTGTACGGCCCGCAGATCAAAAACGAACTGCTGTACCGCGTCAGCTATTACGGCGCGCGCATCAATGTGGAAATGTTCCACGCCATCAGCGATGGCAACGGCGGGATGGTGTTCCTGAAAACGCTGGTGCACAATTATTTGCAGCTGAAAAATCCCGAACTGGCCAATGTTCCCGGAGAAGAGCGCGCCAGCAAGGGCGAATCGGCCCAGGATGCGTTCCGCAAGTACTATACGGCGTCCAAAGCGGCGGAGGAAGACCCGCTGAACCGCAAAAAGTCTTTCCACCTGCATGGCCGCAAACTGCCGTATGACCAGTCCCAGTTCTTTGAAGCCCACCTTTCTGCCGCCCAGGTGCTGGCCAAAACCCGCGCCATGGGGGTAACGATGACCAGCTACCTGGCCGCTGCCCAGATGCTGGCGGCTTATCAGGAAATGCCGGCGCTGGAACGCGGTAAGGTCATATCGGTCAGCCTGCCGGTCAACCTGCGCAGCTATTACGGAACCGAGACCGCCCGCAACTTTTTTAACTCCATCCGCATCAGCTGGGTATTCCGGGGGGACGAAACGCTGGAAACCCTGGCCAAAGGCTTTGACGCCAAACTGCGGGAAGCCCTGAAGGACGAGCGGGTCAAGGCCCGCATGGACGGCTTTGAAAAGCTGGAACAGATGCCCGGTATCAAACTGGTGCCGCTCTTTATCAAAAACGCGGTGGTCAATCTGTTCAATACTCTGGAAGCCGAAAAAGTTACCCTGACCATCTCCAACATGGGGCGCATCCCACTGCAAAAAGAGTTGCAGCCCTACATCAAAGGCTTTACGGCGTTCTGCAGTTCGACTACCGCGTTCACCACGGTCTGTTCCTATGGGGATGATCTGGTTTTGGGCACCACCTGGGCGTTCCGCAGCACCGAGATGCTGAAAAACTTTTACCGCTGCCTTTCTGCCGAAGGGTTGGATATTACACTGTATGCAACGGAGGTGGATGGAGAATGAAAACCTGTCCCCATTGCCATATCCAGGTTGGCGGCAGCGCACAGTACTGCCCGCTGTGCCAGAACCCCCTTGTCGGCACGCCGGAACCGGACCGCTACCCCAAGGTGGTGCCGCCCGCGCGGCAGACATCGCTGTTTTACCGCATCGCTGCCTTTGTGCTGCTGGGGGCGGCGGTCATCTGCGGCGTGGTGGATTACATCATGATCGAAGGCAGGCATATGCACTGGAGCCTGCTGGTGCTGATCGGCGCGGTGGGGGTGCTGATGCTGCTGCGCGCACTGCTGCGCCAGGGCCGCAACGCCCCGAAGCTGCTGTTCCAGATTTTGATCGGCACTTCGCTGATCGTGACCTTTGCGGATTATTACGCCGGGTGGAACGGCATTGCCATTGACGCCATTGTGCCGATCTTGTGCAGCGTTACCCTGGTGCTGAACTTCATTTTTGCCTTTGTCAACCGCCGCTTTACCGAGAACGGCCTGGTTTACCTGCTGCTGAACATTGTGGTGGGCGTGGTGCCGTATATCGGCTTAACGCTGCGCCACAGCGTGCGCCCGCCAATGGCCTGGGTCATCTGCCTGATCATCAGCATGATCACCTTTTTGGGGCTGGTCATCTTCAAGGGCCGCAGCCTGCTGGCAGAGTTTGAAAAACGCCTGCATCTGTAAATCGGAAGTTATAAGAAGTGGAAAAGGAGGACAAGTTAATGATAAAAAAAATAGCCATTGTACCCTATGTAACTAATGGGAGAAATTCACAGGTTGGACATGATGGACATTTTAATATTTTTAAAAAAAAGAGAAGTACTGTATTAAAAGAAAATTTACAGTCTGTAATTAAAGCAAAAAATTGGGAAGCGGAAGTAATTGTTGATGTCAATCACGGAGATTTACAATCGCTGAAGCGAGAAGGAGTAAACTTGTTTTTAATTCCAGAAGATATTGCTAGGTATATAGACTACAGCAGTGTTAGTAAGGATGAGTGTTTCAAATTAACACATGATGAATATGAAAGCGGAAATATAGATAGAGTAGTGAAATACATAGAAGAAAATTGAAACATAATCTCTTAGAGGAGCTTATCAAATTCGCGTTTGCGAAACGAAGTGAAGCAATGAAAGCCCCAGTGGGGCTTTCAAGCGACAGAACGGTCTTGCGATAGCAAGATGGAGGGGCTATGCCCCGACAAGTTCCCGTTTGCGCTAGCAGCAAACACCCCAAAATCCTGCACCACCATGTTACCGGGAGGATTTTTCCATGATATATCTGGATAATGCTGCCACCACGCGCCCCTGCCCCGCTGCGCTGGATGCCATGCGCACCGCGCTGGAGGATGCCTGGGGCAATCCGTCCGCGTTGTACCGCCCCGGCCAGCAGGCCCGCAAGCTGGTGGAGGACGCCCGCCGCACGGTGGCCCGCGTACTGCACGCCGCGCGCCCGGCGGAAATCACCTTTACCAGCGGCGGCACCGAATCCGACGTACAGGCTTTATACACCGGTGCCGCCCTGGGCGCTGCCGCAGGCAAACGGCACATCATCTCCACCCAGATCGAGCACCACGCCGTGCTGCATACTTTACAGGCGCTGCAGGCGCAGGGTTTCACTGTAACCTTGCTGCCGCCGAGCGCCGCCGGGCTTATCACCCCGCAGCAGCTGGCGGACGCCTTGCAGCCGGACACCTGCCTGGTCAGCATCATGTTTGCCAACAACGAAATCGGCACCGTGCAGCCCATTGCGGAACTTGGCGCCCTCTGCCGGGAGCACGGCGTGCTGTTCCACACTGACGCTGTACAGGCTGCCGGGCACCTGGCCATTGATGTGCAGACCACGAACATTGACCTGCTCAGCCTTTCCGGCCACAAGTTCCACGGGCCAAAGGGAGCCGGTGCGCTGTATACCCGGCGCGGTATTGCCTTGCAGAATGTGCTGTACGGCGGCGGCCAGGAGCGCGGCCACCGCGCGGGCACTGAGAACGTACCCGCCATCGCGGGCCTTGCTGCGGCACTGGCCCAGGCGGATGCCAACCTGCTCGCCAACACAGCCCGCTGCCTGGATTTGCGCCAGCGCCTGACGGAGCGGCTGCTGGCCATTCCCGGCACCCATCTGAACGGTGATGCGGCCCAGCGCCTGCCCGGCAATGTGAACATTACCTTTGACGGCGTGGAAGCCGAAACCCTGCTGCTGCTTTTGGACGAAGCCGGGATCTGCGCTTCCGCGGGCTCTGCCTGTTCCGCCGGTGCGGTGGAGCCCAGCCATGTACTGCTGGCCCTTGGCCTGACCCCCGCCCAGGCCAAAAGCACCCTGCGGCTGACGCTGGATGCCGCCAACACGGCGGAAGAAATCGACACCGCTGCCGCTGTGATCACTGCCTGCGTACAGCGCCTGCGCGATGGCGTGCGGTAAGGCGTTTGCCCTATTTTCGAGTTGAGATGTCCGGCAGGGCCAGTCTACGGGACGATGCAAGCATTGACCCCTACAAATTGATTTTTAAGGCAATACCGCACAATTCCCGCCTAACGGCTCAAGCACCGCTCCGGCAGCTGCGGCACGGCATCTGCGTTGCCAAAATGCTCGATAA
>OHVS01000765.1_pt1 | contig 12730 bp, 9 predicted proteins | sample 1579531 | NCBI WGS metagenome assembly OHVS01 (sample SAMEA3882531, study PRJEB24775) | human gut metagenome | biome: human-associated habitat; feature: intestine environment; material: feces | place: Netherlands | collected 2009/2010
ATGCCTGTTTCTTTCTTTTATAAGTTGGGGGTCTTGTTGCGCCACCGGCTTTTCGATTGGGGGATTCTGAAACAGGAGAAGTTCGATATTCCGGTCGTCTGCATCGGCAATATCACCGTAGGCGGTACGGGCAAAACCCCGATGGCCGAGATGGTGATCGCCTACATGGCTCAAAGGCATCACGTAGCGTTGATTTCCAGAGGATACGGGCGGCGAACGAAAGGATATATTGAGGTCACTCCCGAATCGCACTACCGCGAAGTGGGGGACGAGCCGTTGCAGATCAAGCGCAAATTTCCCGATACGGTCGTGGTCGTGTGCGAGAAACGGGCAGAGGGGATCCGCCGTCTTCGGCAGGAGCATCCGGAGGTCGATCTCGTCGTGATGGACGACGGCTTCCAGCACCGTTACGTAGAGCCTAAAGTCAATATCGTCATGATCGATGCGACACGGCCCGTGCAGCATGATCGGATGTTGCCTGCGGGCAATCTGCGGGATTTGCCCGAACAGTTGCACCGGGCGCATTATTTCATCGTGACCAAATGCCCTGAGAATATGGCTCCGATAGACCGGCGCATCCTGCGCAAGGTTCTGGTTCAGGTCGCCTATCAGCGTGTTTACTTTACCCGTTTCGAAAGTTTCAGGCCTCGGCCGCTCTTCCCTGAGTTCGTGGATGAGGAACTGAATTACGGCCAGCAGGTGATCGCCATGTCGGGTATCGGCAATCCGGGACCTTTCGTGGAGGGATTGAGGAACAATTACAAGGTGATCGAGGACGTTCGTTTCGACGACCACCATGTTTACCGGGTGAAAGATATGAAATTGGTAGCGAATTTGCTGGCAAAACACCCGAAGGCGGCGATCATCATGACCGAAAAGGACGCGGTCAAGATGAGCCATCCCGAAAAGATACCGGCGGAAGTACGCAAGAGAATGTATTTCCTGCCCATCAATATTTCATTCATAGATGATTCGGAAACGGATTTTCTCCAAAAATTAGAGTGCGATGTTAGAGAGAATTAAAGAGACTGCGGCCTTCATTCAGGCACGCATCGAAAACTTCCAACCGGAAGTAGGCATTATTCTCGGTACCGGATTGGGCGATTTCGCCGACCGTATCGATGAGAAATATTCGATCGACTATAAGGAGATTCCCAATTTTCCCGTTTCGACGGTCGAGGGACATAAGGGAAAATTGATTTTCGGTTTGCTCGAAGGGCGCCGCGTAGTGGCCATGCAGGGGCGGTTCCACTATTACGAAGGTTACACCATGCAGCAGGTGACGTTCCCCGTGCGGGTGCTCAAGCTGCTCGGGATCCGCTACCTGTTCGTATCGAACGCCAGCGGCGGCGTGAATCCTTCGTTTCGGGTAGGCGATCTGATGGTCATCACCGACCACATCAACCTGATGCCCAATCCGCTGATCGGCCCCAACATGGCCGAGTTCGGCCCCCGTTTCCCGGATATGCACAACTGTTACGATCAGCACTTGATTATCCGTGCGACCCGTATTGCCGAGGAGAAGGGAATCAAGTTGCAGTACGGCGTTTACGTGGGCGGTACGGGTCCGACGTTCGAAACGCAGGCCGAATACCGTTATTTCAAGGCGATCGGCGGCGATGCCGCCGGTATGTCCACCGTGCCCGAAGTGATCGTGGCCCGGCACATGTCGATTCCCGTTTTCGGGGTATCGGTCATTACGAACTGCGGGTTGAGCGATGAGGTCGGCGACCACGAGGATGTGCAGCGTCAGGGGGCCAAAGCCGGCGTGAAGATGGCCGAGCTCTTTATGGAGATGATAAAAAACTTATAACGAGGCGATATGGTAAATAAAGTGATTTTGATCGGCAACGTAGGTGTGGATCCCGAGGTCCGCACGCTCGAAAGCGGAGCGAAAGTTGCCCGGGTTCGTCTGGCGACGACCGAACGGCTGTTCGACCGCCAGGCCAACGAAACCAAGGAACATACCGAGTGGCATACGATCACTTTGTGGCGCGGTTTGGCCGACGTAGTGGATCGCTACGTCAATAAAGGATCGCAGATTTACATCGAGGGGCGCCTGCGTACCCGCGAGTGGACGGACAAGGATAACAACAAGCGTTATACGACCGAAATTCTGGCCGACGATATGAAGTTGTTGGGACGCCGTGGGGATAACCAGTCGGCGGGAGCTCCGGCAGGCGGGTATGCCCAGCCGCAGGGACAGCCGTCCTATCAGCAGCCGGCGCAGCCTTCGTACCAGCAGCCTGCGGCCCAGACTCCCGTTACGCCTGCTGCGGACGATCCGGACGATCTCCCGTTCTGATTTTCCATACTATTACAATTGAATATCCGCCGAGACAGTCCCTGCGAAAATCGTATCGTTCTGTCCGGCGGATTTTTATTGAGTGTAAACTTAAAAAGTGAATATATGCAGCTTTTTATTTTGAATCGTACGAATGAACGGCAGACCAAGAGTGTCGGCCGCATTTTGCTGTACGCGCTGTTGTTCTTTATCGTAACCCGTATCGCCGTGATGTTGATGCTTACGGGGTGTACGGCGATTTACATGGCCAATACGGGAATCAACCCGATGCAGGGGCTTTCATTTTTCGGAAATCCGTCCGTAGCGGCTGCCGGCATGGGATGGTGGGCATTGCCGTACGTGCTGCTCGTAGCACCTTTTTTCGAAGAGTGTTGTTTTCGGCTGGGACTTTCGTTCCGGCGGTGGCAGGTAGCGGTTGGATTGGGGGCACTGACGCTCTTTTTCGTCTCGCGGTTTTTAGCGATAGCCGGGGCGCAGCATTCTTTCTGGTGGGGGCTTCCGGCAGGTATCGTTGTAGCGGGGCTGCTATATGGATTTACTACAGATGCTTTCTGGCAGGCTAAGAAGGGGTGGCTGCGTCCGATGATGTGGTGCTCGGCCGGACTCTTTGCCTTGGTGCATCTTTTCGCCATGCAGGGTCTTACCTGGTTCCTGGTGCCCTATGCGTTACTGATATGTCTGATGCTTTTCTTCGCCGGTAGCGTCATGGTTTACCTGCGGGTCAACCTGGGTTTCTTGTGGGCGGTCGGGGCGCATGCCCTGAACAATGTGCCTGCGGTGTTTATGATAACCCTTGTGCTGATGCAGTCTTAACCGTTTTTTCGAATGGAAATCGTACGGTATGCAACCCGTTACTCCGGGTTTTCGAACAGTGGCTCGACAAGCTGAGATATACCCGTTACGGATTTGCCAAATATACATGCGGCGAACTTGTCGAAATAGATCGTCGCGCGGGATTCGATAGCGTAGAGTTGGTCGAAATCGAACGAGGAAAATTCTTTTATATCCGGTGCAAGACCTGACCTCCGGCATGGATTCCGGCTTTCAGGGCATCCACTCCGCTACACCCGTCAGGGGATGTGCTTCGCGCCAGCGAACGAAATCGGGGTAGCTGCGGATGCCGTCCCGCAGGACGGCCATGTAGTATTCGATGCCTGCGATTTTTTCCGTATCGGGCGTTTCCCACTTGAGCCGCAGGATCGCCTCGCGCGTTTCATCGGTCAGGGCCGCCGAAATGCGTCGGGCCACCTCTTCGAAGTAGCCGTCGTAGCGGGAGCCTTTCTCGATATGGATCATATCCAACTGCCAGAGTTCGCCTTCCTGGTCTTCGTACCAAGCGTGCCATTCGAGGCACCGCTCTTCCGTCGCCAGCAAGTTGCCGTATTCGATTCGTTTGACGGCAGGATTGGCGGCAAGCTTCGCTAAAGCGGTAAAATCATCTTCTGGCCGGAGGACAGCCGAATAGATATGGAAGTCGATGTCCCGGTGCTTCATGAAAAGACCGGTGCTGAGCGAGCCGACCAGGTTTATTTCGGCTCCGGCGGATTCCCAGATGTCGATGATGCCGGTATCTCGGATGATCCGTCGGGCTTTCTCTGTGTTGCGGGCGGCGATGGCAGCGATTTGTTGGGATGTCATTGGGGAAATTTTAGAGGTGGATAGCTGTGGCGGGAGCATGGGGTGTCGGGAGAAATCTTGCTGACGGGCCTTATTTCGTGCGGATCGGCAGCCGCTCCCAGAGCCATTCGGGAATCAGCCTCCAGAAAAATACCAGCACGGCGTAACGGCGGTCGATGACGATGCGCCGTTTCCGTTGTTCCAGCGCCCGGACGATTCGTGCGGCGACTTTTTCGGGGCGCATCAGCATCGGGTATTTCCCTTCGCGCAGCAGGGGTGTGTCCACGAATCCGGGCCGGATGTCGGTGATGCGGATGTCGAGCCGTTGCATCCGTGAGAGTTGTGCCAATGCGTCGAGATAGGTGTTCTGGTAGCGTTTGCTGGCGGAGTAAGCCGCCGCTGCGCCGAGGCCTTTGGTCCCGGCGATCGAACTGATCGCTGCCAGATGTCCTCCGCCCTGCCTGCGGAAATAGTCGAAAGCCGTGTCCATGATGCGCGTGAACCCTACGGTATTGGTTTCCGCCGTTGCGATTTCCCGTGCGGCGTCGAGCTGCGGGTTGTTGTAGCCGATGCCCGCGCAATGCAGCAGCAGGTCGCAGCCGCCCAGATCGGCAATCAACCGCAGCAGCCGCTCTTCCGCTTCCGGGGCCGTGATGTCGATCGAACGTATTTTTACCCGGTCCGGCGCCGCTGCCCGAAGTGCTTCGAGGTTTTCTGTGCGGCGACCTGCGGCCCCGACCTGCCAGCCGGCGGCGATATACAGTTTGGCGATCTCCAGTCCGATGCCGGAAGTGGCCCCGAGGATGACGATTCGATTCATAAGTAGCGAGTGATTTGTACGATCGGCAAAGGTAATACGATTCGAGTGATTGAGTGAGGTCGTTCGATTTTTTTCATGCCGGGGTCAAAAAAAAAGCTCGTTTTTGAAAAATAATAGACCGTTTATGACAAATTATAAAGAAAAAATATTATCTTTACTATTGACATATTATTTTATTGTATCATTTTATTCTTGAAGTTCTATGAAAAGATTTTTATTGCTGATGCTTTGTCTGAGCGGGTTGTTGGCTTGCTCGAAGGACAAGACCGAAGATGTTCCTCCCGTTCCGCCTGGTTCTGAGGAGATACCCGATAAGCTTGAATTGAAGGCCGGAGATACCGATTTCAATTCGCTGGCCTATACCGTTACGGCCGGAAAGGACGGCAATGAATACCTGCACGTGGTTTACGATAAGAGTTTTTACGATGGAGTGGTCGGAGTATTTTACCAGCCGGCCGACTTGTTGCAGAAAGACGGTAAACGGGGTACGGGCACCCAGAGTTATACGGTAAAGAACGGCGACGCTTACCCCGACGGTACCACGATATTCATTCTCGGAAAGGCCGACTATGTGATTCTTGCTGCTGTCTGCGACGAGAAGGGTGTCATTAAGGGCGAGATAACCTCGGTGTCCGTGACTACGAAAGAGGTAGAAAATACTCCAAGGCGCAGATCGTCGTCGAGCAGGATTTGGATAAGACCACTTCGCTGGCGCTGGCCGTGAAGATAACGCCTGATGAGGCGGTTGATTCATATTATGCCGTTCCTTTCGAGAAGGATGATTATGAGTTGAATTACAAGGATATGGCTCGTCCGGAACTGATGAAGATGCTGCTGCGTTACAGCGAACCGCTTCAGGGCGTGCAGACGAAAGTGTGGGACGTCGGAATCGCTCCGAATACCGATTATTGCGTGGTCGTTTACGGTATGGTCGGGGATGTGCCTACCGAGATTGTCGAAACTGTATGTCGTTCGGGTGAGCCTCAGATGGCATTGCCGACGATCGAGGTTACGATCGTTCCGGGTGACGGAACGGATGGATATGATCCTCACAAGAGTCTGATCGTGACCATGAAAGCGGCCAATGCCTCTTCGGGTTACTACTATTTCGACACCAAGAGCAACTACGAGGCGAATCTCGAATACGGTTATACGGATGAAACGCTGCCTAAGAATTACGGCAATCCGATCGATTCGGAGAGTATTGTGCTCATGCTCGAACCCGAGGGAGCGGTGAATTCCCATCGGAAACTGCACCCGGACACGGAGTATGTGGTGATCGTATCAGTGGCGAATACCGAGGGTAGCGTTGCGTTGGCCAAAGAGCTGGCTCGGACGGCGACGGCTCCCATGCTGCCGCCGGTGGAGTCGGAACTTTTCACGACCTTGCAGGGCGAGTGGACGGCGACCATGACCGGACGTGTCGGCGGAATGGGCGGAGGCATCGAGGTTTCCTTCCCCGTGACGATTGCCGCCGGAGCCGATGAGCAGACAGCGGCGGACTATCGGGCGCAGAACCGTTTGGTATGTCTCGGGTTCGATTATGACGGAGCTTTGCCGTATTTTACTCCGGAGGATCTTATGGCCGGAAAAGTTCCGGGTACGGAGTCGTACAATCCTTGGGAGGGGAATGAGGTTGCAGCGCGTCAGGACTATGGACCCAAGTGGTTCCTCGAAATTGCATCCGACGGAACGGTGAGTGTTCCGGCAGACGATGAAACGTTGTTCCATTACTTGAAGAACTACAAGAACTATCTGATCGGTATGTCGGGCGAAGGAAATTATTACCTGTTCGGCAAGAGATTCGAGGTCGAAATCTCGGAGGATCTTCAGACCCTTACGGTTAAAGGTTATGAGGCGGATGGTGCGATTTACTATCCAAGTGTGATTTACGACGGTTACGGGGAATACGGTATCGACTACCAGGGTAGCTCGGATATTGTATTGACGCGCAAGGCGGATGTCGCTCGAAAGGGTGCAACTGTTGCGCGGACGGCTTCGTTCCGGAGCAATCGCGGTATGAAGTCGGAACCGCATCCGGTGGTTTTTCAGCGACTCTCGTCGTTCGCTCGGATGAGGTAAGTTGTTGACGGAATTTTATAAAAGATCGAGGGGAGCGTAGAATACGCTCCCCTCGATTTGTTTGCGGATAGAAGATTCGTGTCAGCGGAATTCCGGGCGGCTACTCTTCTCCTGGAATCTGTACGCATTCGATACCGACCCGGCGCAGCAGGTCGAGTCCCTCTTCGGAGCGGTAATCGTCGCTGTAAACCACCCGTCGGATACCGGCCTGAATAATCAGTTTCGAACATTCGATACAAGGGGCGGCGGTGATGTAGAGCGTCGAGCCGTCGCAGTTGTTGGCGCTTTTGGCCACCTTGGTAATGGCGTTGGCTTCGGCGTGCAGGACATAGGATTTGGTCTTACCCGTTTCGTCCTCGCAGATATTCTCGAAGCCGGCCGGCGTGCCGTTGTAGCCGTCCGAGATGATCATCTTGTCTTTGACGATCAGCGCCCCGACCTTGCGGCGCACGCAGTAGGAGTTTTCCGCCCAGATGCGTGCCATGCGCAGGTAGCGCATGTCGAGCTGGTGTTGTTTCTCTTCCTTGTAACCCATCGTCGGTCCGTTTTTGCGGTTATAAACCTTTGCCGTGACAGTTCTTGTATTTTTTGCCGCTGCCGCAGGGACAGGGATCGTTGCGGCCGGCTTTTTTCTCGACATGCACGGGCATCGGCTTCTGTTTTTCGGCCTGTCCCGCCTGTGCCGCAGCCTGCATGCGCGAAGCCTGCAACTTATTGACATCGACTTTGGCTCGCTCCTGGCGTTCGCGCTGTACGTTCTCGGCCGTATTCTCCCGTACCGGGATGTAGGCCTTGTTGAGGGTGCTCAATACGTCGGCATTGACTTTGTTGAGCATTTTCGAGAAGAGCTGGAACGACTCGAGTTTGTAGATCAGCAGCGGGTCTTTCTGTTCATAGGTGGCGTTCTGCACGCTCTGGCGCAGGTCGTCCATTTCGCGCAGGTGCTCGCGCCATGCGTCGTCGATCGTGGTGAACATCACCACCTTGGAGAATACCTTGAAGATCTCCTCCCCGTCCGAATCCTTGCAGCGCTGCAGGTTCACCGGGACGTTGTAGCCCAGGTGTCCGTCCGTGATGGGGAAGTAGATATTGGTGTCCAGCTGGCCTTTGCGGTCTTCATAGACACGCACCATGACGGGGCGTACCATATCGGCGATCGCCTTCATCCGGCGAGTATAGGCGGCCTGCAGGTCGGCAACGATCAGTTCGATCAGCTCGCGGGGCTTGGCTTTTTCGTACGCCGCCTCGTCGAACGAAGGCTGGATGGCCACTTCGCGGATCATTTCGATACGGAAATCTTCGAATTCGACGCCTTCGTGATTCTCCACGAACGTCGTGGCGAAGTCGTACATGATGTTGTTCAGGTCGATCTCGATCCGTTCGCCGTAGAGGGCATGGCGGCGGCGCGTGTAGATCACCTCGCGCTGCGAGTTCATCACGTCGTCGTATTCCAGCAGGCGTTTGCGGATGCCGAAGTTGTTCTCCTCGACCTTCTTCTGGGCGCGTTCGATGGCTTTGGTCATCAGGCCGGCCTGGATCACTTCGCCCTCCTTGAGGCCCATGCGATCCATCATCGAGGCGATGCGGCCCGAGCCGAACAGACGCATCAGGTCGTCTTCGAGCGATACGAAGAATTGCGACGATCCGGGGTCGCCCTGACGCCCGGCACGTCCGCGCAACTGACGGTCCACACGGCGGCTCTCGTGCCGCTCGGTGCCGATGATGGCAAGACCGCCCGCCTGTTTCACTTCGGGTGTCAGCTTGATGTCGGTACCGCGGCCGGCCATGTTGGTGGCGATGGTCACCTGGCCCGAGCGTCCGGCCTCGGCGACGATCTGCGCTTCCAACTGGTGCTGTTTGGCGTTCAGTACGTTATGTTTGATGCCGCGCAGCTTGAGCATGCGGCTCAAAAGTTCCGATATTTCGACCGAGGTGGTACCCACGAGCACCGGACGGCCCTGTTCGACGAGTTTGACGATCTCCTCGATCACGGCGTTGTATTTCTCGCGCTTGGTCTTGTAAACCAGGTCCTGACGGTCGTCGCGGATGACCTTGCGGTTGGTCGGGATGACCACGACATCCAACTTGTAGATACTCCAGAACTCCGATGCCTCGGTTTCGGCCGTACCGGTCATACCGGCCAGCTTGTGGTACATGCGGAAGTAGTTCTGCAGCGTGATGGTAGCGAAGGTCTGCGTCGCGGCTTCGACCTTGACGCGCTCCTTGGCTTCGATGGCCTGATGCAGCCCGTCCGAATAGCGCCGGCCGTCCAGAATACGGCCCGTCTGCTCATCGACGATCTTCACCTTGTTGTCCATCACCACGTATTCGACATCTTTCTCGAACATCGCGTATGCCTTCAGCAATTGGATGACCGTATGTACGCGCTCGGCTTTGACGGCGTAGTCGTTGATTACGGCATCGCGCTTCTGGGCCTTTTCCTCCGGAGTAATCTCCTCCTTTTCGATCTCGGCGATGCGGGCCCCGATGTCGGGCAGGACGAAGAAGCCCTCCTCGTTGAAATATTTCGATAGGGCTTCGTGGCCTTTGTCGGTGAGTTCCACCGAGTTCATCTTCTCGTCGATGACGAAGTAGAGGTCGTCGGTAATCTCCGGCATGCGGCGGTTGTTGTCCTGCATGTAGATATTTTCGGTCTTCTGCATCTGGGCCTTGATACCCTGTTCGGAGAGGAACTTGATCAGCGGTTTGTATTTGGGAAGACCTTTGTGGCTACGGTAGAGCTTGATGCCGCCCTCTTCGTTTTTGCCTTCGCCGAGCAGCTGGCGGGATTCCGCGAGCAGGTTGGTCACCAGGTTTTTCTGGAGGTTGTAGAGGTGCTCGATGGCCGGGCGGTACTGTTCGAAGAGCTGGTCGTCGCCTTTGGGGACGGGTCCCGAAATGATCAGCGGGGTGCGGGCGTCGTCGATCAATACGGAATCGACCTCATCGACGATGGCGTAGTGGTGCTTGCGCTGCACCAGATCCTTGGGCGACGAAGCCATGTTGTCGCGCAGGTAGTCGAAGCCGTATTCGTTGTTGGTGCCGAAGGTGATGTCGGCCATGTAAGCCTTGCGTCGGGCGTCCGAGTTGGGCTGATGGCGGTCGATGCAATCGACCGTCAGACCGTGGAACTGGTACATCGGCCCCATCCATTCGGAGTCGCGGCGTGCCAGATAGTCGTTCACGGTCACCATGTGGACGCCTTTGCCGGCGAGTGCGTTCAGGAACACGGGGAGGGTAGCCACCAGGGTTTTGCCTTCGCCCGTTGCCATCTCGGCGATCTTGCCTTTGTGGAGCACCACGCCGCCGAAGAGCTGCACATCGTAATGGATCATATCCCAGCGGACGTCGTTGCCGCCGGCGAGCCAGTGCGTCGCATAGATCGCCTTGTCGCCCTCGATTTTGACGAAGTCCTTGGTGGCGGCCAGCTCCCGGTCGAAATCGTTGGCCGTGACTTCGACCGTTTCGTTCTGGGCGAAGCGGCGGGCCGTGTCTTTCATGATGGCGAAAGCTTCGGGCAGGAGTTCGTCGAGTTTCTGTTCGATCTTCTCGTCGATGCGTTTTACCGTTTCGTCGATCTCCTTGGAGATTTTCTCCTTGTCGGAAAGCGACGTGTCGGGCAGCTCGAGACGGGCTTTCAGCTCGACGATACGGGCTTCGTCCGCAGCGATGAAGTCGGCGATCTGTTTTTTCAGGTTACTGCTGCGGGCACGCAGTTCGTCGTTCGAAAGCGCCTCGATCGTCGGATAAACGGCTTTGATTTTTACGAGATAAGGTTCTACTTCTTTGCGATCTTTGTCGGCTTTGGATCCGAAAAAAAGCTTGATTAAACTGGCGGCTATGTCCATATTTTCGATGTTGTTATTTCGTGTGGAAATTAAATCTGTCAAAGATATTCATTATTTCGGAAAATACAATACGAATTTGCCTCGAATAAGGCGGATTTTTCATTCGCTATCGGCGTCCGGGAGGGTCGCCTCGGCATATTCCGGACGGAAGGGCCGATATTTCCGGGGATCTTCGCCGTTTCCCGGGCGCTGCGTATGCGGCGTGCGGGATTCTACTGCCGTTTCCGGGGGCTTTCCGGCTGTAAGCGGGACTTCTCCGCATCGGCCCGGCTGCGGCTTGTCGTCACCAGATAGACACCGCTGAAAATCAGCAATACGGAGCAGATTTTGGTCGGATCGAATGTTTCCATTCCCCAACATACGGCCACTAATGTAGCGACCAGCGGCTGGATGTAGTTGTACATGCCGGCGACGGTCGGACGCAGGTTTTTTTGTCCGACGATGATCAGCATGTAACTCAGAAACGTGCTGCCGACGACGATGAATGCCAGGGAGCCGATCGCTGCTGCGGAAAGGGCCTGCCAATCGGTAGAAAGCAGGTCGCGGCCGGTGAAGGGCAGGATACAGAGCGTGGCGAAAGTGAACATCCATTTCATGATGGTCGTGAGCGAGTAACGGGTGACGAAATTCTTGTATAACACGAAGTAGAGTGCGTAACTCAACTGCGCGAACAGGACCAGCAGGTCGCCCGCGACGGAGTGCCCTCCGGCACTGTCCGTATTTCCGCTGCCGAGGACCAACAGCAAGGCTCCCGAGGCTCCGGCGGCGATGCCGAGTACCTTTTTCGCGGTGATCGGTTCCTTGAGGAAAATTGCGGCGAGAATCATCGCCCACAACGGCATGCTCGTGGTGATGATCGAGGCGTTTACGGGCGAAGTCATGCCCACGCCCAGGATGAAGCTGCCCTGGTTGAGGACCACGCCCAGCAGCGATGCACCGAAGAGTTTGGCCAGGTCTTTCGGCGGTACGTGTTCGGACTTTCGGAAGAATGAAAGGATCCAGAACAGGATCATGGCGCCCACGATCCGCAGGTCGGTGACAGCCAGCGGCGTAACGATGCCGCCGAGCATTACGAATTTGGCGACGGGGGACATCAGCCCCCAAATAGCGTTGGCGCCGAACATGGCGCCGTGTCCTTTCCAGTTGATCGTCTGCATGATTTTTACGGTAATTCGCCGGTCCCGGGACCGTTGCGAATCGGATTTTTTGACAGTTGTTTTTTATCCCCCGTCGTCAGCTCTTCGGATTTTTGAAATCCGGCCGTCGTTATTCGCAGGCCGGGCTTTTTCCCCAATGATTTCCTTTGAAAAATCAGGACTGCCGGCAAAAGCGGAACAGATGGCTGCCGGTGGGAAGCGTATCCTCCCGATTATTGCGATCGGGTGATTTTATCGATGATCCGCCGCGCGACGGGACAACATTCGCAACGTTGTGCGGCGCAATATTCCCTCGACAGCTGGATCAACCCCTGCGTGTCGAATGCGTTGCGGGGATTGACTCCGGCTGCGATCCACGGCCTCGTGTATTTGTTCTCTTCGGCGGGAATACATTCCAGCAGGGCGATAGCCCGGTCGCGGAGTTCTTCGTTCTGGATGTAGGAGCCGTAAACATATTGCAGGATGCTGACCACGTTGATACCGAAGACATCCGTTTTGTGCTGTCCGACCCGCTTGGGGTTCTCCTCCGGTCCTTCCGGGGTCTGTCTGGCTCCGGACCAGTAGGGCGACGCTTCGGTACGGAACAGGCGGTTCACCTCCTGGCGGGTACGGCAGGCCAGCAGTTGTTCGAAAACGAAATCATGCTGCGAGAGAAACGAGGCCAGTTGCGCGATGCGCAGCCGCGGAAGGTTGCCCGGTCGGATATTGGCCGTTTTCCATGCCGAAGGGTCTATCGGTTCGATGTCGTATCGTGCACGGAAGTAGGCGAAGTCATCGCGCAGGCGACGGATGTAGTCGTCCGGGCGAAAGGTGTCGAGCAGTCCCGAGGTGCCGAACAGCAGGGCTTCGATCCGAGGCAGCGAACGTCTTTCCCAAAGCACCATCGTATAAGTAGCACGCC
>OHVS01000795.1_pt1 | contig 12316 bp, 8 predicted proteins | sample 1579531 | NCBI WGS metagenome assembly OHVS01 (sample SAMEA3882531, study PRJEB24775) | human gut metagenome | biome: human-associated habitat; feature: intestine environment; material: feces | place: Netherlands | collected 2009/2010
GCCGCCAAGCGTATGGCAGAATGCCTGTTCAAAACCGGCAACACAGATTTGTTGGTTTCGTAGAATCTTCAAAATCTACTCGCTATTCCCGATTTTTCTGGTATTGTTCCTGTTCTCTTACCTACGCATCATGCCGTTGCAGTACAAACTCATCGTATTGGGAATTGTCTACTGCTTCACCATCCTGATGCCCACCATGACCATCTTCCTGTTCCGCAAAGTGAATGGCTTTGCCCGCCAGGACCTGAGCGACCGTAAGAAACGCTATGTACCGATCCTGCTTACCATCATCTCGTACGTATTCTGCCTGATGATGATGCACAAGCTGAACATTCCCTGGTACATGACGGGCATTATACTGGCTTCACTGGTGGTGCTGGTCATCTGCATCATTGTCAATCTGAAGTGGAAACTGAGCGAACACATGGCAGGTATGGGCGGCATCGTGGGCGGACTGGTTTCGTTCAGCGCGCTGTTCAGTTATAATCCGGTGTGGTGGCTATGCCTCTTCATCCTCGTGGCGGGGATATTGGGTTCGGCACGCATCATCCTGCAACATCACACCCTCGGCGAAGTACTTGCCGGCTTTACCGTCGGTTTCGTCTGCTCACTGCTGGTGCTCCATCCGCTCAGCAATGTTTTGTTCCGTATATTTTTATTTTAAACATAGTATCAATCCTAAAAACTAATCATTATGAACTTCCCACAGAATGTAAAGTACACTAACGAACACGAATGGATCCGCCTCGAAGGCGATGTAGCTTATGTAGGTATCACCGACTACGCTCAGGAGCAACTGGGCGACATCGTATTTGTCGATATTCCTACTGAAGGCGAAACACTGGAAGCGGGAGAAGTGTTCGGTACGATCGAAGTAGTTAAAACAATCTCTGACCTCTTCCTGCCCGTAGCCGGTGAAGTGGTAGAACAAAACCCGGCACTGGAAGAGAATCCGGAATTAGTGAATAAAGATCCGTATGGCGAAGGCTGGCTCATCAAAATGAAACCTGCCAATGCAGCAGACCTTGACAACTTGCTGGATGCCGAAGGATACAAAGCAGTGGTAAATGCATAAAGGCTTTCCCGATTCATTCATTACCACTTGCTTAGTCTTGAATGGTCTCACCACAGATTACACAGATTCTCACAGAACTTTTAATCTTATTATCGATAAAGTAAATCATTAATCTATGAGAATCTGTGTAATCTGTGGTGAAGTTGATTCATTCCATCTCGTTATCAATCAATCTCAAAAGTAGAATAAATATGACTCCAATCGTAAGCATTATCATGGGTAGCACTTCCGACCTTCCTGTCATGGAAAAGGCCGCACAGTTGCTCAACGATCTCCATGTACCGTTCGAAATGAACGCCCTCTCGGCTCACCGCACTCCCGAAGCTGTGGAAGAGTTTGCCAAGAATGCCCGCTCACGCGGCATTAAAGTAATTATCGCTGCTGCCGGTATGGCTGCCCATCTGCCGGGCGTGATTGCCGCATCGACCCCGCTTCCGGTCATCGGTGTACCCATCAAATCGTCTCTTGACGGAATGGACGCCCTTCTGGCGATCGTACAGATGCCTCCGGGGATTCCTGTAGCGACTGTGGGTATCAATGGCGCACTGAACGCCGCCATCCTTGCCGTACAAATGCTTTCATTGGAAGATAAAGAACTCGAAACAAAATTCATAGCCTATAAAGAAGGACTGAAAAAGAAAATCGTAAAGGCTAACGAAGAACTGAAAGAAATTAAGTACGAGTTTAAAACAAACTAAAAAGATGGATTTATTCAACTACTCCCGACGGGAAACTTCGGAAGTGAATATTGGGGCCGTTCCGTTGGGCGGCCCCAATCCTATCCGTATCCAGTCGATGACAAATACCCCCACACAAGACACCGAGGCTTGTGTGGCCCAGGCAAAGCGCATTGTAGATGCCGGCGGAGAATATGTCCGTCTCACTACACAGGGGGTAAAAGAGGCCGAAAACCTGATGAACATCAATATCGGCCTGCGCAGTACCGGCTATATGGTTCCGCTTGTGGCCGATGTACACTTCAACCCGAAAGTAGCCGATGTAGCGGCACAATATGCCGAGAAAGTGCGCATCAATCCCGGCAACTACGTAGATCCCGGACGCACTTTCAAACAACTGGAATATACCGACGAGGAATATGCCGCCGAACTGCAAAAGATACGTGACCGCTTCGTCCCCTTCCTGAATATCTGTAAAGAGAATCATACAGCCGTCCGTATCGGGGTGAACCACGGCTCACTGTCCGATCGCATCATGTCACGCTACGGTGACACGCCGGAAGGTATGGTAGAGTCGTGCATGGAATTCCTGCGCATCTGCGTAGACGAGAAGTTTACGGATGTCGTCATCTCAATCAAAGCATCCAACACGGTGGTAATGGTAAAGACCGTACGCCTGTTGGTATCAGTGATGGAACAGGAAGGCATGTCATTTCCTCTCCACTTGGGTGTTACGGAAGCCGGAGACGGAGAAGACGGACGTATCAAATCGGCTTTGGGCATCGGCGCATTGTTGGCTGACGGGCTGGGCGATACGATTCGTGTCTCGCTGAGTGAAGAACCGGAAGCCGAGATTCCCGTGGCACGCAAGCTGGTGGACTATATTACAAGTCGCCGGAACCATCCGTACATTCCCGGCATGGAAGCTCCGGATTTCAACTACCTTTCTCCGGTACGCCGTAAAACACGGCCGGTACGCAATATCGGCGGAGACCATCTGCCCGTGGTACTTGCCGACCGCATGGACGGACGTATGGAGACCCATCCGCAATTTACACCGGATTACATTTATGCCGGACGTGCTTTACCCGAACAGACAGAACCCGGAGTTCAATACATCCTCGATGCCGACGTATGGAAAGGAGAACCTGACACGTGGCCTGCCTTCAATTATGCACAATTGGAGTTAATGGAAACATGCGCAGCCGAACTGAAATTCCTCTTTACCCCTTACATGGCGCTTACCCGGGAAGTTGTCGCATGCCTGAAGCAACACCCCGAAGCAGTCGTTGTCTCACAAAGCAACCACCCGAACCGTGTAGGCGAACATCGTGCCCTGGCACATCAACTGGCGGTGGAGGGATTACAGAATCCGGTTATCTTCTTCCAACACTATGCCGAAGATACAGCTGAAGACTTGCAGGTCAAAGCCGGTGCGGATATGGGAGCCTTGATCTTTGACGGATTGTGTGACGGAATTTATCTCTTCAACCAAGGCAAACTGAGCCATGCAGTGATTGATGCCACTGCTTTCGGAATTCTGCAGGCAGGACGTATCCGCACCAGCAAGACTGAATATATTTCTTGCCCGGGATGCGGACGAACACTGTTCAACCTGCAAAGTACGATTGCCCGCGTCAAAGAAGCCACCTCGCACTTGAAGGGGCTCAAGATAGGCATCATGGGATGCATTGTCAACGGACCGGGCGAAATGGCAGACGCCGACTACGGTTATGTAGGAGCCGGACGTGGCAAAATCAGTCTTTATAAACAGAAGGAATGCATTGAAAAGAATATTCCGGAAGAAGAAGCCGTAGAAAAGCTGATAGAACTGATTAAAGCAAACGGGGACTATGAAGAGAAGACTTCTTCCCTGTCCTCTCCCAAAGAAAAGGAAGACAAATAGTTCTTGCGGACGATGAATAACCATTACCTCAAAGAGAGTGTATCATAGTTCACCACAGATCGCACAGATTTACACAAAACGATTTTTAATCTACTGACAATCAATAATATTTATCTGTGCAAATCTGTGTTATCTGTGGTGAATACGAATTTTGACTTCCTCTTTAAATAGTATACTTAACTATAAAGTTCTTTATCTCTTACGCTGAGCAAAGACCCACTCCATGAATCCGGGATAGTTGAAAGCCGGATTCCAGCTTCCATGATTACAACCGGGAAACTCAATATATTCCACTTCCGCTCCCAAGTTCTTCAACGCTTTATAAGCCCCACGCGAGCCTTCTACAGGCACTACATTGTCGGCATCACCGTGAAAAATACGGAAACGAACATTTGCTGCATCGGCCAGACGCACCGGATTCACGGTCCCGCAGATGGGAACGGCAGCAGCAAACGTATCGGGAAAACGGACAGCAAGATCGTACGTCGCCATGCCTCCCATAGAAAGACCGACCACATAGATACGGTTACGATCCACCTGAGGCAAATCAAGATAGGTATCCAACAACTCTTTTACTGCACGCAGTACAGGAGTGATCTCTTGTCCTACCGGCATCTCCGAAGGAATAAAGGAAGAGGGACGGGAGGTATACGCCCAATAGTCTTTTTCGGGACATTGAGGTACAAGGACAAATGCCGGATACTTCTCCCGGTTCACCGGATTGAGAAACATCTGACCACCATGTGTCAACTGCTTCTCGTTATCACTCCCCCGCTCACCGGCACCGTGCAGAAAGAGTACCAAAGGATATTGCAGTCCCGTCTTTTCCACCTCCGGACGAAGTAGACGGTAATTGAGAGAATCACCCCGGGAAGAGATAAAAACTTTCTTTTGATACATCTCTTGCGAACGGGCACCCACGCCCAAAAGAAAGAGACTGATAAAGAAAAGGACAAACTGTTTCATGGTTATTCGGTATTATTCTACATATTTAGTTTCGGAAGGTAAAGATACACCATTTTCGTTAAAGGCTTCCACAGCAAAATAATAATCCTGATCGATAGTCAGCGATTTCATCTCCAACTCATTGCCACCGTACACCATCCACGAACTGTATAACTTATCAGGGGCGATCCCCCACAGGACGTTGTATCCCTGAGCCCCTTTCACCGGCTCCCAGCGAACGGTAACATCACGACGGTCGGTGTGCCGATCCAGAGCCAGCTTTTGAGGTGGCCGGGGAGCCTTGCCGAACCCAAGTCCGAATACACGCAGTTCAGAAATAGCCAGATTCGGAGTAGGTACGTCTATATTCTTATAGCGGATATAGCGTGCGGTAGTCGGGACTTCAAGTTCTACATAGTCATTCGGCGTATCCTTATAGCTGCTGCGGCGATCGACCAGTGTATTCCAGGTCTCCCCGTCGGAAGAGCCCTCAATCACATAGCGGTGACGCAATCCGGGAATCCGACCGTATAGATTACTCCGATAGTCGTGATAATTCACCTGTACGGCACAGACACGGGCAGGTTTCTCCAGGTCGATCAGTACCCACTGACGTTCATCATTTGCTTCCGCCAGCCAGAAAGACTTGGTTCTTTCATCCGTCAATACATCCGGTCCGAACTCACCTTTCGCAGTAGATGCTGTCACCGGTTTGCGATAAGAAAGGAGCATCCATCCACGGAACTGCCCCTTCTTGCCGGGTACGGCCGGAGCATAGCGGGGATAATCGCCGAAGCGGGTGTCCACGTACATAGAATCCGGCAGGAAACATGCAGAGCCGGCGTTCCCAGTTGACGTTGATGGAAAGAGCCATCGAAGCAAAATGCCAATACTCTCCGCCGGGCCCCTGAACCGTACTGCCGTGTCCGGCTCCGTTCATATATCCCCCCGGTTTGTATGACACGGGATTGTGCTTCTGATAGGTGTAAGGCCCCATCGGATGATCGGCTACATAAACACCGTCGGCATAGACATTGAATTCGGTACCGGGAGCACCATACTGCATATAATACTTCCCGTTGTGCTTGGTCAGCCACGGGCCTTCGATATACCCTCCTAAAACGGTATCGCTATGATTCTCACCGAAACGTTCCCAGCCGTGGCGCGGCATGTCGAGATTGAAAAGCTCCTTCACTTCTCCTTTCGGAAGGAACCGGTGATTCTTATCCAGTTCCATACCCCGGATGGGATAAACATTGGACGAACCCCAGAACATATAGGCTTTGCCATCGTCGTCGATAAAAAGATCGGGGTCCTGCAGATTATGAAGGATGGCGGGTGTAGCTTTCCATTCGCCGCTCTTCGGATTGTCGGAATAGAGAATACTCATAGAACCCGAAGGATCACCGGTGACATAAAGCACTGAGTCTTTATAGTTATGCGCGGCCGGAGCGTTGCTCCCCTGCGGATACCAGTCTTTGGGAGCGATAAAATCCCAGTCCAGCAGATCTTTAGAGTGCCAGTATCCATTGGAACGGGTGACGAACATATAATACTCTCCACGGAACCTGACCACTGCCGGATCGGCACCCGAGCGGTAGGAAATGTCCTTGTCGGAGTTATAGATCATATAGGTATAATCTATGTTCAGCGGGTTGCAATAAGTATCTTGCCGCATGTCTTGCGCAAGGGCAAGGGTGGGAGACCCCAAAGCGAGTAAAAGAAGGAATAGTTGTTTCATGGTTGTAATCTATGGTATATCTTATTCTTCTGAGCCGAACCCCAGTCTCTTCAATCCTCTCTGTACATCGGGATGACTCATGAAGAGTTTCCATATCAAGCCTGAGCGATAGTTTTCAATCATCACAATAATCGGTCCCTGATCGATGGCGAGATAAGAGGAAGCAAACCAGTTTTCTGTCAGGTTGAAGGCATCCTTAAAGCCATATTCTCCCCACAGGCGGTCGCCCAATTCTTCGTAGAAATAACGCATAGCCTCCAGAGAATGTTCCGGAGTATAAGGAATGGAAGAGATGGCTGCGGTCGGGGTAATCACTCCCAAGTCGTTCTGCGGGCAATGTGCCGAGTAACCCTGATGATTGTCGCTCGCTGTCAGTCCCCAGCATTTGCGGCCGTATCCTTTATACTTCTTCGGATTATCGATGCAATAAGCACGGTTGATCAGGGTATGTGCTTTCATCTGCTCACCGTAGTCGGCATAACTGTCTTTGAGTCTGCGCGGATCGAGTCCGAGGTAGGAATAATGTGTAAAGAAGAGAGGGCCGCCAAAGTCGGTGCCCAGGGGCAAGCGGATGCCGTAATATTCTTTTCCGTTCTTGAATGTAATGGAGTTGGCCCACCCCTTATGATACACCGATTCACGAATCGGATAAGTAGGCGAAGAAGCCGCCAGAATATAAGTGATATGGCACTCGTTCTGCCCTTTCAGCTGATGGTTCATCGCCCATCCGTTATTGGGTGACCAATGCCAATAAAGCACATCTTCACCTCCACGGGTGAACCAGTCCCACTCTGCCTGATGCCACAGGGTATTGATCAGCCCTCGTATCCGATTCTCTGTCGGATTATCGTGAGTGAAGTACTGGTGTGCCGCTAGCAGTCCTTCGAACATAAAGGCAGATTCCACCAAATCAGCTCCATCGTCTTTCCTGCTGAAAGGAATGGTCTTTCCGGTAGCCCCGTCCATCCAATGTGCCCAGATGCCATGATAGCTATCGGCTTTATTGAGGAACTCCACTATTTTGAGCAGCCGCTCAGCGCCTTGCTCACGGGTGATGAACCCACGTTCCACACCGACTATAATTGCCATTACCCCAAAGCCCGAACCACCGATGGTAGCTATCTCAAGGCGGTCATTGCTGCGCTCACGGGCCAGACCGGACTCGGGATGGGCAAAATCCCAAAAGTAACGGAAAGTTTGTTTCTGGACAAGAGTCATCAACTCATCATCGGTCAGTCTCGGCTGTTTGCCTGTAGCGGTGGCTTGCAACGTACAAGCACAGATCATAAGAAGAAATAAAAGGGTATGTTTCATTGTTGTTGTTAATTCAAGATTTTATCCCCCGAGAGGGCGTGTCGAGACTCATATTTGGTGAATAATGACACGCCCTCAGGTGGCTGCACGGCAGAGACACGGAGATTCCATCGTGCAGTGGGGATAGCGGCTTCCGTTGCCGCAAAGGGCAATCGGAAAGACGCTGTGTGTAATCATGGAATTGATATTATTGGAATGATTCTATTTTAATGAACTGGTTATACATGTTTCATATCAGTTTTTGAGGACTCCCTGCGAGATATCCACCTGCTTCTGCGGGATGAAGAACGTTGCATGTTTTGCTATCGAGAAGTTTGTCTTCCCGTGTGCCTTCATCATCTTCTCCGCATAGCCCGGCACCACCTTGTCCGCACGGATCAGGTCGAAGAAGCGGTGTCCCTCCAAAGCCAGTTCGATGCGGCGTTCGTTCCAGATGATCTCGCGGAGCTTCTCTTTACCGGTTTCCGTAATCTCGGGCAATCCCACTGTCATATCCGCCGGATGCACCGTTCTGCGGGCACGGGCGCGCACCATTTCCAGCTTGTCGAGTGCTTCCCGGCTTTCGCCCAGTTCATTGCAGGCCTCGGCATACATCAGCAGTACATCGGCATAACGCAGGAAGATCAGGTGACAATTCTGTTTGGCAAACGAGTTCTCGTTCCAGTAACCGGTAGGCCAGATGGTCTTTTTGTTGGCACGGGGCGGCACTTCTTTCTTGAAATGAATCTCGCCCTTTCCCTCCAATGTCTCTCCATCGTAGAAAATGGTTGCCGTGCGTCGGGGATCTCCCGCTTCATAGGCTTGGTCGAGAGCTTCGGAAGGAGAGAACATCCCCCAGCCCATCTCACCGCGAATGCCCTGCCATTTCACATACTCCGACTCGAGGTTGCGTTCGGTCGATTCGCCCCAGAGGTATTGGTCGGCAAGCATCACTTCGTCCGAATAGTAAGAGTTCGGATTGAACAGGTCGCGATAATCCCGGTGCAGGCTATACTCGCCGCGGGCAATCACCTGACCGGTGTATTTCTTCACGTTGGCATAGTCCTGACGGAAGAGATATACCTTGGCCAGCAATCCTTCGGCTGTTCCCTTGGTGGCGCGTCCCGACTCTTTCGCACCCCACTCCTGACGGGTAGGCAGATGCTCGGCTGCATAGGTCAGGTCTTCAATGATCTGTTGATAGACAGCCTCTTCGGTTGCACGGGGCTGATTGTATTCGCCGGGCTGCAACACCTTGGTCACCAGAGGCACCCCGCCGAAGGCGCGTACGAGATTGAAGTAGAAGAATCCCCGGAAAAAACGGGCCTGGGCGACGCACTTCACCCGGAGTTCTTCGTTCTTCACCGCACCCAGATTGTCCAGAGCCACATTGCATGAAGCGATAGCTTTATAATTGCCTTCCCACCAGCCGTTGATCTCGGAGGTAGAGGCGTCGTAAGTAAAGTCGTTGAACTGGTTCAGACGTGCCACACTACCGTCCGCCAGTTCGCTGCCTGTATCGGAGTTATCACCGGGTAGCTCGGTGATGGCAAACCATGAGAATCCGATGATGTCCCACGCCCGGAGTTGGGTATAGATGGCGTTAATACTCATCAACGCGCCTTCTTCTTCGCCGAAGAAGACATCTTCGGTCAGCTTTCCCTGCGAATCTACATCGAGGAAATCGGCACAGGAAGAAAGGGTCAGTGCCGAAGCCAGTAATATTGAATATATCTTTTTCATTGTAATGGTTTTGGGTTCACCACAGAGTAACACAGGGTCTCACAGAGTTTAATCTCATAGAATGTTTAAAAGGAAATCATCTCTGTGAGACTCTGTGTTACTCTGTGGTAAATCGTATTCATGTCTATATCATTTAATATTAGAAAGTTACGTTCAGGCCGAAGCGGCAGGTAGCTGTCACCGGATAGATCTGACGGTCGATGCCGCCCAGCACTTCGGGTGTGAAGCCGTTATAGCCGGTGAAATAGGCCAGGTTGTTGCCGGAGAAGTAGACTCTCAGATTCTGCACGGATACCTTCTGCATCCATGATTTCGGGAAAGTATATCCCAGTTCCACCGTTTGCAGTTTCACGTACGAACCGCTCTCTACGTAGCGGCTCGACACCTGATAGTTATTGCCTTCCAGAGTCATTCGCGGTGTCATGGTATTCGGATTTTCGGGTGTCCAGCGGTCGAGGAAGGAGCGGTCCCAGTTGTCCGAACCGGAGAAACGTTCCACCTGCTTGGCATTGAATATCTTGTTTCCGAAGTTGCCTTGGAAGTCGATAGAGAGGTCGAATCCTTTCCAAGAAGCACTGATGCCCAGACCGCCGATGAACTTGGGAGTGGGACTGCCCAGATCCTTGCGGTCGTTGGCCGTGATGTATCCGTCACCGTCTACATCTTCGTATATCAGGTCGCCGGGACCTACGTTGTTCTGATACTGTTGTCCGGCATTTCCGGTGGCAGCGGCGGCACGCTCGTTGTACTCCTTGATCTGCGCTTCGTTCTGGAAGATGCCGATCACGTTGTAACCATAGAAATATTTAATCGGCTTTCCTTCTTCGGTCATCTGTACGGATTTCCCGGCGCCGATATCACCGCTGGCGATGCGTTTGCCGCCCAGACTGATGACTTCGTTTTTGATGGTCGTTCCTGTCAGACGGATACCATACCGGAAGTCTTTCAGCGAATCTTCCCATTTCACGGTAAAGTCCACACCGCTGTTGCGCACCGCCCCTACGTTTGTTTCTACCGGGGTGAGGCCTACGGAAGCCGGTACATCCACCGTCACCAGCATGTCTTTCGTGTCCCTGCGATAATAGTCTAGTTCAAGTGAAAAGCGGTTGTTCAGCAGTCCGAGGTCGAAGCCGAGGTCCATCTGCTCCGAACGTTCCCAATGGACGCTCCGGTTGGAGAGTGACGTGATGGTTCCGCCGGGATAGAACACGCCGCCAAACACGGCATCATAGGACGGAGAGATATTGGCGAGCGCCCGGTATTTGTCGTTACCTATCTTATCATTACCGATCTGTCCCCAGCTTCCTCTGAGCTTCAGGTTGCTCAGCCACTGCACGCGGTCTTTCAGGAACGCTTCTTCGGAGACTCTCCATCCGGCAGCTACTGAGGGGAAGTAGCCCCAACGGTTGTCAGGACCGAACTTGGATGAACCGTCGGCACGGACCGAGACAGTCAGCAGATAGCGGTCCATTAACGCATAGTTGGCACGGAAGAGATAAGACATCATTGTTTCGTGGTATCCGTTGTTGGCCACCGACTTGGAGCCGGCCGAAGCCTGGTCGAGATACCAGTAGTTTTCGTTATCGGAGAAGAAGTCGCGTCCGGTGCCTTCCAGCAACTCGTAAACACGCTTCTGCGCCGTGATACCTCCCAAGAGGTTGAGCCGGTTCTTATCATTGATCTTCCAGTCATAAGTCAGCAGGTTCTCCCACAACCAGGTGAAGTCGCGGTCCCAGGTTTTGGAGAGGCTGTTGGTTTCGTTCTTCTGTGTTTCCGAAACGTAGTATTTCGGCACGAAGTTGCGGCGGCGTCCGTTGATGTAGTCGATGCCGAGGCTGGTTTTAAAGTCAAGCCCGTTCAGGATATTCCAGTTCAGGAAGGCGCTGCCCACGATACGTTCTTTCCAGTCGTCATTGTTTGTATAATGGAGTGTGGCGACGGGATTGGCAGAAGAGGCGCTTTCGGAATCCATAAAACTCCCGTCTTCATTGTAGGGACGCTTCACGGGACTGATGGTATAGGTAGCTTTCACCACCGCGCTGTTTTCGTTCTTCTTATGGCTGAAAGAGGCCGACAGATTGTGCCCGAGGGTCAGCCGTTTGCTGATCTTGTAGCTATTGTTGGCACGCAGGGTGAAGCGGTTATAGGTGTTTCCGGTGATGATGCCGTCCTGCTGGTAATATCCAGCGCTGAGGTTGTAGCGCACCTTCTCCGATCCGCCGCTGACGCTGAGCTGATAGTCGCGTACGGAAGCCACACGGAAGATTTCGTCGAACCAGTTGGTTCCTTTGCCCAGTGAAGCAGGATCGTCAAACTTGGGTTTTCCGCCTGTGTTGACCAGTGCTTCGTTCAGCAGTGTCGCGTATTCGGTAGCATTGGCCATCTCGAAGCTGCTGTTGTTGAACTGGAATCCTTCGCTGGCGGTGAAGTTCACCACCGCTTTTCCTTCCGTTCCCTGCTTGGTAGTGACGATAATCACACCGTTGGCACCGCGCGAACCGTACATGGCGGTCGCCGATGCATCTTTCAGCACCTCCATCGACTCGATGTCGTGTGTGCTCAGGAAAGAGATGTCGTCCATAAACATTCCATCCACCACATAAAGGGGATTGCTGTTATTCGTTGTGCCGATACCACGGATACGTACTTCGGGCGAGCTTCCGGGAGCACCGTTAGCCGAGATATACACCCCGGAGACACGTCCCTGAAGGGCATTCGCCACGTTGGGAGTGGCAACTTTCGTGAGGTCTTTGCTCTTCACCGCACCTACCGAACCGGTCAGGTCGGACTTACGTTGTATACCATAACCGATCACGACAACTTCGTCTATCAATTGGTTATCTTCTTCAAGAGAGATATCCAGCTTCGAGGAGGCAGTCACCTTGACCTCCTGCGTTTTCATGCCGACGAAAGAAAACACCAACGCCACATTCTCC
>OHVS01000801.1_pt1 | contig 12252 bp, 9 predicted proteins | sample 1579531 | NCBI WGS metagenome assembly OHVS01 (sample SAMEA3882531, study PRJEB24775) | human gut metagenome | biome: human-associated habitat; feature: intestine environment; material: feces | place: Netherlands | collected 2009/2010
ATCAAGGGAATGCTGTTCGTGTTCGTGACGCCCTCCGGCAGCGTGACCGTGCCGTCGGCAGCCAGCACCGCTGGGGCGCTGCTGGTATAGGTGATCGTATAGCCGTCACCGCTCGTGGGCAGCGTGAGCGCATCCGCGGTGCGGATGGTGCCGTCGGCCGGCAGCGCGGCTGCGACCGCGTCAAACGCGATGCCGAAAGCATCCTTCGTCCAGACGGCATAGAGCTTGTAGATCTCGTTGTCTTCGCTGCCTTCGCCCCAGTCGTCGTCTTCAAAATCACGGTGGATGGTCGCCTGATCGGCATACTTGACCGTCGTGACCGTCGTGCCATAAGACGACTCGCTCCAGCCGGCAAACTTGTAGCCCTCGCGCTGGAACGTGCAGGCAGGCAGTTGGTAGTCCACGTCGAACGGGACGGCCACGGTGGCCATCTCGCCGGTCACGCTGCTCTTGTCGCTGTATCGAACGTTAAATTCGACCTGATACTGATAGTCTCTCCAGTGGGCATAGAGCATGATCTCGGGTTCGGTGAAGACCGTGTCCTGCGTCACGCGCTCGCCGCCCTCTTTGGCGGTATACCAGCCGTCGAGCGCCTTGTTGGCCGGGTAGCTGTACTCCGACAGGTAGGGCAGATTCTTGCCGACGGCATCCTTGCGCACGGTCTTATCCGAGATCGTGCCCTTGTAGCCGTTGCCGTCAAAATGGACGGTGATGCCCTCCTGCCAGTGCGCATAGAGCGTCACGGGCGTGGCGTCGGCGAACTTGGTCTGGTTGGTGATCTCCGTGCCGCCCTCCGCCGCGTCGAACCAGCCGAGGAAGATGTAGCCCGTGCGGGTGGGATCGGGGATCTGGTTGTAGCGGGCGCTGCCCTTTTCGTAGATGTAGTTATAGTTATAGCCCACAACGCCGGTGCGCACGGTCGGCTCGGAGCCGTCGTTGCGATTCACCGTCACCGGCACCGGCCGACCGGCCCAGACGGCGTAGAGCTTCACGACAGCGTTGTTCTCCGCGCTCAGGTTCTTGACGGCCGCGCCGTCGGTATACTGCACGCTGCTGCCGGAAGCAGAGGTGTTCCAGCCGCGGAAGTCGTAGCCCGCGCGGGTGAAGGCGTTGGCCGTCAGCGCCTGCTCGGCGTCATAGGTGAAGGTCTGCGCGGCCATCTCGCCCGTGCCGCCGTTGGGCAGGTACTGCACGGTGTAGGTGTTGGCCGTCCACGCGGCCGTATAGGTCGTGTCGTCCGCAATGACCGTGTCCGCCGTCAGCGCGGTGTTGCCGGCGAACCAGCCGCCGAACGTATAGCCGGTGCGCGTCGGCTGCGGGATGGCGCCGGCGCCGATGGCCGTGTCGCACGCGATGGCGACCGTGGTGTCGGCTGTTGTGCCGTCGTTATAGGCAAAGGTGACGGTGTACGCCGGCGTCCAGACGGCGTAGAGATCCATCGCCTCCGTGGGGTTGAGCTTCGCGCCGTCGGTGTAAGCGACTTCCCCGTCCGGTGTTGTCGCCCAGCCGGCGAACACGCCGTCCGCCTTCGTGAAGGCGTTGAGCTTGAGCGCGGCCTGACCGTAGAAATTCTGCGTGTAGTCGTCGCCCACGCCGCCGTTGGCGTGGAAGGTGACGACCGTGGCCTTGCCCGCCGTGAAGTTGCGGACATAGACGCAGTCCTTGAACTTGTCGCCGCTGGGGTCCTTTGCATAGGTCAGCGTCAGCACCTTGCCGGACTCGGCCGAGAGCCTGTAGGTCTTCCAGCCGAGGTCGCCGCTCTCTTTGACCTTTTCCGCCCCGTCATAGGTGATGGTGAAGTAGTCGTAATTGGGCTCGGACGAGACCTTGTACTCAAATGTGAGCTTTGCGTCTGCGGTAAAGGTCAACTGCAGGGTGCTGCTGGCTCTGCTTTTTCCGGCTCCGCCGGACTTGAGCACATAGTCCTCGTCCAACGAGGCCACTTTCCATTTGTTCGTGCTGTTCGGGGAGCCGGGCTCCGTCTCGGCGTTGGCCGGGACGCTTTCAAAGAAGCTCTGGAAGCTCGGCTTGTCCGTCGCCAGTGCCGCCGGCATGAGGCTGAACACCATTGCCAGCACCAGCAGCAGGGACAGTAACCGTTTTTTCATGTGTTTCCCTCCTGAAAGAAAAAATTCTGCCCGCCGAAACCGGCGGACAGGTGCAGCAAAACCGGCCGAACGAAATTTCTTCGTTCAGCCATGCAACTTCCGGTTCCGGCAGAAATGCCTGCAGCCTTCGGGTATTCTGACTGATCCGCCTTCCGGCGGCTTCACAGTGACCGACTCGCGGGGCTTTGCACCCACATTTCCCCTGCCGCCCGAAGCGGCGAAGACTGCGCAATATACAGTTCTGAGCGTAGTGTATCACAGGCCGGAACGGTTGTAAATCTTTTTCCGAGCGTCGGCACGGATAAAAAAATCTCCTCCCGGCGGTTACGGGAGGAGATTTTTTGTGCGGAGAAAACCACACATTGGGGGGTGGTCACCGGGAGGCGGTTACTCCCGGAAACCTTGGAGAAAAAAACAGAAATGGATGAAAAGTAGCAAAGGAAAATGAGATCAGCGACGGATGCTCACGATGTCTCTGCCAAGCAGGACCGTGTAAATGCCGCCGATCACGAGCGCAAGCACACCCAGCAGCGCCATCGCAGCAGAGCCCGCGGAGTACACGCTCATAAAGGAGACAGCGACGATCTCGATCGCGAGAAACGCAACGAACGCAAGAATGTTCAGCCAAATGTTTTTCATAGCAGCTACCTCCTGAAATTTTTTGGTTCTGGGGAGGCCGTCAGCCGATCCCCTCGCTTACAGTTGCATGATAGCATATCGCGCGCCTGTTGTAAAATTCACAATTCCGAAAGGTACATTTTGCGTTTTCGATTCAATTCAAAATTTTGATGATATTCTTTCGCAAAAATGATATTTTCATGTCAATCCTTCCCTGTCACCTGTTGGATAGGCGAAAAAATGCTTGACGTAGGCCGGATTTGCGACGTATTATAGGCTCGAGAAAAAAACGGAACCAAATCGGGATAAGGAGGCATCGCCTTATGGAACTTCGTTTGCTGACCACGTTTTTAAAGGTCGCGCAGCTACAGAGCTTCTCCAAAGCCGCAGAATCCCTGGGGTATTCCCAGTCCGCCGTTACGGTGCAGGTCCAGCAGCTCGAAAACGAGCTGGGCGTGCGCCTGTTTGACCGCATCGGAAAAACCGTATCCATCACCCACTACGGGCAGGAGTTCATCCCCTACGCGCGCGATGTCGTGTCGGCCGCCGCACGCGCCGTGTCGTTTACGGTGCAGGAGCGCGACCTGACCGGCACGCTGCGCATCGGCACGATCGAATCCATCATGACGGCCAGCTTCGGAGAGATCCTGCCGCTGTATCATGAGCACTGTCCGCATGTGAACACGCAGCTGGTCGAGGGCGACACAAAAACGCTCTCGGATATGCTCATGCACAATGAAGTCGACCTGATCTACACGCTCGACGACATGGGTTACGACGCGCAGCGGATCAAGCTGTTCGAGTGTCCGCAGGAGATCGTCATCGTCGCCAGCCCCAAGCACCCGTTCGCCGCCGCCAAGCAGCTCAAGCTGGCCGACCTCGTCAATGAGCCGTTCGTGCTCATGCCGCAGTTCAACAGCTATCGCCACCAGTTCGACATGGAGCTGGCGCACCAGAAGCTGTCGATCCGGCCGTTTCTGGAGCTGGAGAGCACGAGCATGGTCATGCAGCTGCTCGAGCACAACCCCTATCTGTCCGTGCTGCCGCGCTACACGGCGCGCCGCCGCGCGGAAGAGGGCCGGCTTGCCATTCTGCCGGTCACGGACTGCCACATGGAGCAGTGGAGCCAGCTGGTGCACCACCGCGACAAGGTGCTCACGCCGCAGATCCGCGCCATGGTCTCCGTTATCGCGCAGGTCGAGAACATCCCGCTGCACCTCGGGGACTGACGCGGCACAAAAGAAAAAGAAAAAGAAAAATCGCCCCCATCGTTCGATGGGGGCGATTTGCTGTCTGTGAACAGAAACTCAGTCGGTCACGTACGGCAGGAGGGCGATCTGACGCGCTCTCTTGATGGCCTCGGTGAGCTCGCGCTGATGCATCGCGCAGGTACCGGTCGTGCGGCGCGGCAGGATCTTGCTGCGCTCGGACAGGAAGCGGCGAAGCTTCGCGGTGTCTTTGTAGTCGATATAAGTGCACTTGTCCACACAGAACTGGCAAACTTTTCTGCGTTTGCGGTTCTTGCTCTTATCTCTGTCAAAAGCCAAGACTGTAATCCTCCTTTATCAAAATCAGAACGGCAGATCGCCGTCATCGTCGTCCAGCTCGGAAAATGCGCTGCCGCCCTGGGGGACATTGTCATATCCGCCATAGCTGCCGCGATGAGCCGGGGCCGATGCGCTCGGCGCTGCCGGGCGAGACGTATCGCCGCCGTCGCGGCGCTTGCTCTCGCCGAAGTAGACATTGTCCGCCACGACCTCCGCGGTCGTGCGCTTTCCGCCTTCGCGGTCAGTCCATTCGCGGATCTGCAGACGGCCGCTCACGGCGGCCATGCTGCCCTTGGTGAAGTACTTGGAGACAAACTCCGCCGTGCTTCTCCAGGCGACAATGTCGATGAAGTCCGTCTGCCGCTCGCCGCCGTCACGGCCGCCGAAATCACGGTCGACCGCCAGCCGGAACGACGCCACGGGGATCTGGGACTGGGTATAACGAAGCTCGGGGTCACGGGTCAGACGGCCCATGAGCACAATGTGGTTCAGCATTGCCGTGCCTCCTTATTCCGGGCGACGGGTGATCAGGGAGCGGAGAATACCGTCCGTGATGCCCAGCACACGATCCAGCTCGGCCGGGAAATCCGGGCCGCTGGTGAACTTGACGAGCACGTAGTAGCCCTCAGAAATGTAGTTGATCTCGTAAGCGAGCTTGCGCTTACCCATCTCCTCCATTTCCTCCAGCGTGCCGTTCTGCTCGACAAGCGCCTTGAACTTCTCGACGACTGCTGCAGTCTCTTCCTCCGACAGATTGGGGTTGATGATATACATCAGTTCGTACTTTTCGGTGGTTTTTGCCATTTCAGTTGCACCTCCTTCTGGTCTAGTGGCCCTCATCTCAAATGAGAGCAAGGATCACCCACGTCAACACGCAGGCCATATTATTATACCTGAAAAAGCGAGAAAGTCAATCCCTTTTTGCACTTTCCGGCGTATCGAGCACGTGCACGTTCATCTGCGGGTAGGACATGGACACGCCGTGCGCGTCAAATGCCGCTCCGACGGCCTCCATGAGGTCATAATACACGGTCCAGTAATCGGCCGTTTTGCACCAGACGCGCACCGTATACTCAATATTGCTCTCCCCGTAGCCCGACACGCGCACGAACGGCGCCGGCTCCGGCAGGATACCGGACACGAGCGACACGGCGTTGTGCAGCGCCGCCTTTACCTGCTCCGGGCGGCAGGTATAGTCCGCGCCGAAGGTCAGATCCACGCGCCGCTGCGGCTCACGGCTGTAGTTGACGATCTTGGACGCGGAGAGGTCGCTGTTCGGCACGTAAATGTCCTTGTTATCCAGCGTGCACAGCTGCGTATAGATCAGGCCGATGTCCTTGACGGTGCCGCTCACGTCGCCGGCCTCGACGAAATCGCCGTCCTCGAACGGCCGCGTGAGCAGGATGGTGATGCCGCTCATGGCGTTTGACAGGCAGTTTTGCACCGAGAGCGACAAAGCCAGGCCGAGCAGGCTGAACACGGCCAGCAGCGCTGTAACGTTAAAGCCGAGACTGTCGGCCACGATGAGGATGGCCATGAACTCCAGCGCGATCTTGAGCACCTTGAGGATGAACCTGCTCAGGCTCTCCGACAGCCGCGAGTGCGCCGAGATGCGCCGCGCGACGCGCATGACGAGCCAGATGACGAGCACGCAGATCACGAGCGTAATGGCGGAGGTGATGAGCTTTTCGAGCGTGAGATTGCCGAGGCTGAAGCCGATGGCGCTGTTCACGTCCTCGATGCTGTCTTTCGTGGATTCGAGCGCGTTCTGATAGGTGTCCGTATTCAAATGGCGGTCTCCCCTTTCGTGCGGGATTTGTTATCTAGTATACGCCATGCCCCGCCGGTTTTCAACACGTTCCGGCGGGCAGGGCGTTGGTGAAGGCTTGCGGTGGTGCCTTTTTGCGCTTTTCAGCGCAAAAAGGCGGGGCTGAAATCAGCCCCGCCTGCGTGGGTAGGTAAACTTATGCCTCGTCGTAAAGCTGCTTGAGCTTGAGCAGGTGCTCGTAGCGAGCCTTGGCGTTGGCCTCGGACTTGGCGAACAGCTCCTCGGCACGCTCCGGGAACTCGTTGGTCAGGCGGGCGTAACGCGCCTCGTTCATGAGGAAGTCGTGGTAGCCGCCGGCCGGCTCCTTGCTGTCGAGCGCGAAGGGCTTTTCAGCGGACGGATCGTAACGGAAGAGATTCCAGTAGCCGCAGTCGACCGCGCGCTTCATCTCGCCCTGGCAGTTGGTCATGCCGCCCTTCTTGATGCTGTGCATCTCGCAGGGGGCGTAGCCGATGATCAGGGACGGGCCGGGGTAAGCTTCCGCTTCCTTGATGGCCTTGATGGTCTGCGCCGGGTTTGCGCCCATGGCGACCTGCGCCACGTAGATGTAGCCATAGCTCATGGCGATCTCGGCAAGACTCTTGCTCTTGAGCTCCTTGCCGGCAGCCGCGAACTGCGCGACCTGGCCGATGTTGGAGGCCTTGGACGCCTGTCCGCCGGTGTTGGAATAGACCTCAGTGTTGAAGACGAACACGTTCACGTCCTCGTCCTGCGCCAGGACATGATCCAGGCCGCCGAAGCCAATGTCGTAGGCCCAGCCGTCGCCGCCGAAGATCCAGCAGCTCTTCTTGTTGAGGAAGTCCTTGTTGGTCATGATGCGCTGGTAGCGCTCGCAGTCACAGGCGGGCTTGGCCTCCATCACAGCGAGGAACTCCGCCGTGGCGGTCTGGTTGGCCTCGCCGTCGTTATAGGTCTCAAGATACTTCTTCGCAGCCGCGACCTTGGCGGGATCCTTGCCGTTTTCGGCGATGTAGCGGATGTCCTCCGCCAGATCGTCGCGGATCTTCTTCTGGCCGAGGTACATGCCGAGGCCGTGCTCCGCGTTATCCTCGAACAGGGAGTTGGCCCAGGCGGGACCCTTGCCTTCCTTGTTGACGGTGTACGGGCTGGTGGCAGCCGGGCCGCCCCAGATGGACGAGCAGCCGGTCGCGTTGGAGATCATCATGTGATCGCCGAACAGCTGCGTGACCAGGCGGGCATAGCTCGTCTCGGCGCAGCCGGCGCAGGAGCCGGAGAACTCGAGCATGGGCTGCCGGAACTGGCTGCCCTTGACGGTGAAGTCCTGAAGCTCTTTCTTCTCAGCGACCTTGGCGACCATGTAGTCGAACACGGGCTGCTGATCTTCCTGGCTCTCGAGCGGCTGCATCGTCAGCGCGCCGACCGGGCAGACGTGCGTGCAGACGCCGCAGCCCATGCAGTCGAGCGGGGAGATGGCCATGGAGAACTTGTAAACGCCCTTGCCGGCGCCGACCTTAAAGTCGACCGCCTTGGTCTGCGCGGGCGCGGCGGCCAGCTCGTCGGCCGTGAGCGCGAACGGGCGGATGGTCGCATGCGGGCAGACGTAAGCGCACTGGTTGCACTGGATGCACTTGGTGCTGTCCCACTCGGGCACGGAGACGGCCACGCCGCGCTTCTCATACGCGGAGGCGCCGAGCTCGAACGTGCCGTCGGCGTGATCGACGAACGCGGAGACCGGCAGGCTGTCACCGTCCATCTTGTCGACCGGGGTGAGAATGTCGCGCACCATCTTGACGGTGGCCGGACGGCCGGTCAGTTCCTTGGCAGGCGCTTCGTCGACGGCGTTGGCCCAGTCGGCCGGAACGTCGATCTTCACATACGCGGTCGCGCCGAGGTCGATGGCCTTGTAGTTCATCTCAACGACGTCCTCGCCCTTCTTCATGTAGGAGGCCTTGGCCTTCTCCTTCATGTAGCGGATGGCGTCCTCTTCCGGCATAATCTTCGCCAGGGAGAAGAATGCGGACTGCAGGATGGTGTTGTTGCGCTTGCCCATGCCGATCTTGATGGCCAGGTCAATGGCATTGATCGTGTAGAGCTGGATGTTATTCTTGGCGATGTAGCGCTTGGCGGAAGCGTCCAGATGGTGGCTGAGCTCCTCAGGCGTCCACTCGCAGTTGATCATGAACACGCCGCCCGGCTTGACATCCTGGACCATCTTGAAGCCCTTGGTGATGTAGGACGGGTTGTGGCAGGCCACGAAGTCGGCCTTGTTGATGTAGTACGGGCTCTTGATCTCGTGATCGCCGAAGCGCAGGTGGCTGATGGTCACGCCGCCGGTCTTCTTGGAGTCGTACTGGAAGTAGGCCTGAACATATTTATCGGTGTGATCGCCGATGATCTTGATGGAGTTCTTGTTCGCGCCGACGGTGCCGTCGCCGCCGAGACCCCAGAACTTGCAGGCGATGGTGCCCTCGGGGGAAGTGTCGGGCGCGTCCGTCTCCGGCAGGGAGAGGTTGGTCACGTCATCGACGATGCCGATGGTGAACTGACGCTTCGGCGTGTCGCGCTTGAGCTCTTCATAGACCGCAAACACGGAGGACGGCGGGGTGTCCTTGGAGCCGAGACCGTAGCGGCCGCCGGTGACGACGATGTCGTTGCGGCCGGCATTGGCCAGCGCGGTGACGACGTCGAGGTACAGGGGCTCGCCCTGAGCGCCGGGCTCTTTCGTGCGGTCGAGCACGGCGATCTTCTTGCAGGTCGCCGGGATGGCCGCGATGAGCTTGTCGGCGCGGAACGGACGGTACAGGCGGACCTTCACGAGGCCGACCTTCTCGCCGTGGGCGTTGAGGTAGTCGATGACTTCCTCGGCCACGTCGCAGATGGAGCCCATGGAGATGATGACACGGTCAGCATCCGGAGCGCCATAGTAGTTGAACAGCTGGTAGTTGGTGCCGATCTTGGCATTGATCTTGCCCATGTACTCCTCGACCAGATCCGGCACGGCGTCATAATATTTATTGGACGCCTCACGGTTCTGGAAGAAAATATCGCCGTTTTCGTGGCTGCCGCGCATCTGCGGATGCTGCGGGTTCAGGCCGCGCTGACGGAAGGCATTGACCGCATCCATGTCCACCATCTCGGCCAGATCGTCATAATCCCAGACGGCGATCTTCTGGATCTCATGCGAGGTCCGGAAGCCGTCAAAGAAGTTCAGGAACGGGACGCGGCCCTTGATGGCGGCCAGATGCGCCACGGGGGACAGATCCATAACTTCCTGCACATTGCCCTCGGCGAGCATGGCAAAACCGGTCTGGCGGCAGGCCATGACGTCGGACTGATCGCCGAAGATGGACAGCGTGTGCGACGCGAGCGCACGGGCCGTCACGTGGAACACGGCCGGGAGCAGCTCACCGGCCATCTTGTACATATTCGGGATCATGAGCAGCAGGCCCTGAGAGGCGGTGTACGTCGTGGTCAGGGCGCCGGCATTCAGCGAACCGTGGACAGCGCCGGCTGCGCCGGACTCTGCCTGCATTTCCTGCACACGGACCTTCGTGCCGAAGATGTTCTTGCGGCCGGCAGCGGCCCACTGATCGACCAGGTCGGCCATCGGGCTCGACGGGGTGATCGGGTAAATGGCAGCCACTTCCGTGAACGCATAGGACACGTGGGCGGCAGCGTTGTTGCCGTCCATGGTAACGAGCTTTCTTGCCATAAACTTCATCTCCTATTTCTCTTATATGTTATCCTATATTCGTGCAATGGGCACCTATCCGCCCATTCACGTCAATATGATAACATAGTTTCAAAAAAACGTAAATAATAGTTTTTTGATTCTTGTTTCAATTTTCGAAACACAACTATTGAAAACGTGCAAGTTTCCGGGTGAAAACCGGCGTTTTCACGGAAAATGTCCAGTTTTTTCGCTAATTTTTCGCTTGTGATTTCTCACCTATTGTTATATAATATATCACTGCTGTTAAGAAAGGGGCTGTCTACATGGTCAAAATCGAACAATCGAATGGCACCATCAGCATCACCAACGAAGTATTCACCAACCTTGCAGGCGACGCCGCGACCAGTTGCTTCGGCGTAAAGGGTATGGTCGGCCGCAGCAAAGACAGCGGACCGTTCCAGCTCCTGCGCCGCGAATCCATGTCCAAGGGCGTCAACGCCACGTTCGCCGATGACGGCAGCATCTCGCTCGAGCTGCACATCGCGGTCGATCACGGCGTGAACATTTCCGCGCTTGCCCACAGCATCATCAACGAGGTCAGCTACAAGGTCAACCAGGCCACCGGCGTCCCCGTTGCGCGCGTGGACGTGTACGTGGACACCATGTTCCTCGATTAAGCGGGGACATTTCGCACTGCTTCCCACCCGGGAGCCGCGCTTCCGGGCCATTTTCATTCCCCCTGTCGGAGGTGTACAGATTTGAGAGAAATCATTGATGCCGCAGCGCTTCGGGAAATGCTCCTGTGCGCAAACGCGGCACTGGAAGAAAACAAACAGAAGATCAACGAGCTCAACGTCTTCCCTGTTCCGGACGGCGATACCGGCACGAACATGAGCCTGACGATGAACTCGGCCGCCATCGAGCTCGGCCGCAAGCAGACCGACACCGTCGGCGCCGTGGCCGACTGCGCCGCGAGCGCGCTGCTGCGCGGTGCGCGCGGCAACTCCGGCGTCATTTTGTCGCTGCTGTTCCGCGGGATCGCCAAGTCCCTCAAGGGCCGCGAGACCGCGAGCGCGGCGGAATTTGCCGCCGCCGTCTCCGCCGGCGTGGACGCCGCCTACAAGGCCGTCATGAAGCCGGCCGAGGGCACGATCCTCACCGTCAGCCGTCTGGGCGCGCAGGCCGCCGTGGCCTTCGCCAAGGACAGCACGGACTTTGAGGGCATGCTCGATGCGCTGCTCGCCGCCGCGCGCGAGGCGCTGGCCGACACGCAGAACATCAACCCCGTGCTGCGCCGCGCAGGCGTGGTCGATGCCGGCGGCGAGGGCTTCGTGCTCGTCATGGACGCCATGCTCGGCTATCTGCAGGGCCGCACCGCCGCCCCCGTGACCTCCGCCGCTCCGGCTGCCGCGCAGGCGCCGAAAGAGGGCGCGGACTTCTCCGAGTTCGACACCGGCGAGATCACGTTCGGCTACTGCACGGAGTTTATCGTCGCGCGCGAGAACAGCAAGAGCCCGGAGCTCCTGCGCTCGTTCCTGAAGAATCTCGGCGACTGCGTCGTCGTGGTCGACGACGACGAGATCATCAAGGTGCACGTGCACACGAACGTGCCCGGCGAGGTGCTGACCGAGGCGCTGACCTACGGCCCGCTCCAGACCGTGAAGATCGAAAACATGCGCAACCAGCACACTGCGCTCTCCGGCAAGGAGACCGAGGCCGAAGCTGCCGCTAACGCGGAGGCCGAGCCCGAAGTGGCCAAGCCCGAAAAGCAGTTCGGCGTCGTGGCCGTGTCTGCCGGCGAGGGCATGGCGAATCTCTTCCGCGAACTGGGTGTGGACCGCGTCGTCACCGGCGGCCAGACCATGAACCCCTCCACGGAGGACATCCTCACCGAGGTCAACAAGACCCCGGCGGAGGTCGTGTTCGTGCTGCCGAACAACAAGAACATCATCATGGCCGCCCAGCAGTGCATCCCGCTGTCGGACAAGAAGGTCATCGTCATCCCGACCAAGACCGTGCCGCAGGGCATCACTGCAATGCTCTCGTTTGACCCGGCGAGCGCCGAGGACGTCATTGAGGCGGAGATGAGCGCCGCGATCGAGAGCGTGCACACCGCGCAGGTCACCTACGCCGCGCGCGACTCCGACTTTGACGGCCACAACATCCGCAAGGGCGAGTATCTGGCGCTGATGGACGGTGCGCTGCTCGGCAGCGACGCCGACCTCGACAAGGTGCTGACCAAGATCGCGGACGCCGCCAACGATCTCGACCCCGAGATCGTCTCCATCTACTACGGCGAGGACGTGCAGGGCGACGCTGCCCAGCACGCGGCCGACCTGCTCGGCGAGCGCCTGCCGATGGCGGACGTGAACGTCGTTAACGGCGGCCAGCCGGTGTATTACTACATGATCTCGTTTGAATAAAACGTGCACCATCATACAGCAAAGCGCCCGGACGAAATGTCCGGGCGCTTTGCCGTGTTTCCGCTTTTCTGCGGCAGCGCGCCCCGGCCTCAGC
>OHVS01000812.1_pt1 | contig 12119 bp, 10 predicted proteins | sample 1579531 | NCBI WGS metagenome assembly OHVS01 (sample SAMEA3882531, study PRJEB24775) | human gut metagenome | biome: human-associated habitat; feature: intestine environment; material: feces | place: Netherlands | collected 2009/2010
CAGCTCCGGCCCCGAGATGCAGGGCATGGCCGCGCCGTAGCCGATGGGCATCATCTCGATGAACCGCACCTGTAACGGGCGGCTCTCGGCGAGGGCGGCCAGGTCTTCCAATTCACCCTCGTTCACGCCCACCTGCGGCACACAGTTCAGTTTGACAGGGATGCCGCTGTCCAGTGCGGCGCGGATGCCCTCCATGACGTGCTCGAACTCGTCCCGGGCCGTGATGCTTTGGAACACCTCGGGGCGCAGAGTGTCGAGGCTGATGTTCACGCTGTCAAGGCCGGCCGCCAGCAGGGCGGGCAACTGCTGCGCCAGCAGGATGCCGTTTGTGGTCATGGTGACTTTGCGGATGCCGGGGGTGGATTTCAGGCCCGCCACCAGCTGGTCTACGCCCTTGCGCACCAGCGGCTCTCCGCCGGTGACGCGGACGGTATCGACGCCGCACCGGGCGAACAGGGCCGCCAGACGCAGGAACTCTTCGTAGGTGAGCACGGCTTCCCGTTCCAGCTTTTCCACGCCGTCGGGCATACAGTAGCGGCAGCGCAGGTTGCACAGGTCGGTCACCGACAAGCGCAGGTAATGGATCTCGCGCTGGTAACGATCAAACATAGCCGCCCTCCGCCCGGATATAGTGGCCGCTCTTGCCGCCGGTCTTTTCCACCAGATGGATCTCGCCCAGCTCCATGCCCTTGTCCACGGCCTTGCACATATCGTAGATGGTCAGCAGCGCGGTGGAAACGCCGGTCAGGGCTTCCATCTCCACGCCGGTCACGCCGCTGGTCTTGACGGTGCACAGGGCTTCTACCGCCTGCCGCTCGGGCAGCAGACGGAACTCGATGCCAGCCTTGGTCAGGGGCAGCGGATGGCACAGAGGGATCAGCTCACTGGTGCGTTTGGTGGCCATGATGCCTGCAATGCGCGCCACGCCCAGCACATCGCCCTTTTTTATGGTGCCGCTCTGCACGGCGGCAAAGGCTTCGGCGTTCATGGTAATAATGCCGTGGGCAGTGGCTTCCCGGGCGGTGACGGGCTTTGCGCTCACATCTACCATCACGGCGTTCCCGGTGGCATCAAAATGTGTCAGATTGTTTTCGTTCATGGATCTATTTCAACTCCCGCAGTTTTCAACGTATTTCTGTGCTTTTGTGGAATGCTTTCCTCAGCAATGCCCAAAGCCGCAGTTCGGCCAGTGGCACACTTCGCAGTTCAGGCACAGGCCGCCCTCACCCAGACGGGCGATATCCTCAGCGGTGATGGGGTCATCGGCCAGCAGACGGGGCAGCAGCAGGTCAAAGATGGTGCGCTTGGCGTACATCACGCAGCCGGGCAGGCCGCACACCGGCACACCGTCCAGATAGCTGACAAGGAACATGGCTCCCGGCAGCACCGGGGCGCCGTAGGTGATGATATCCGCCCCGGTGTTCTTGATGGCCAGCGGGGTGCGGTCGTCGGGGTCCACGCTCATGCCGCCGGTGGTAAAGATCAGCTCGCACCCTGCGGCCTTGGCCTCCAAAATGGCGGCAGTGATCCCGGCGGGGTCGTCATCGCAGACCTTATGGAAAACCATCTCACAGCCGTAGACCGCCAGCTTACTTTGCAGGATGGGGGTAAATTTATCCTTGATGCGTCCCTTGAACACCTCGCTGCCGGTGGTGATGATGCCCACTTTCTTGGCCTGCATGGGCAGCACGTTCAGGATAGGCTCTGCCCCGGCAGCAGCCTGCATGGCGTCCATCTTCTCCTGCTCGATGACCAGCGGGATGATGCGGGTACCGGCCAGCTTCTGCCCCTTTTTCACTGGCAGGTCGCCGTGGATGGTGGCGATCATCATCTGCGGGGTGCTGTTCACAGCCATCAGCGCCTTGCGGTTGATCTTCAACAGGCCGTCACAGTCCGCGATCAGCTCGATCTTGCCTTCTTTCGGCGCAGTTCCGTGGATATTTTTGCCCGCAGCGGCCTTGTACAGCAGGGCGGCTGCCTCGTCCTCGTGGAGGATGCCGGGGTGCTTTTCCCAGACGTAGAGGTTCTCCTTGCCGATGGAAAGCAGCACAGGGATGTCCTCGGGCTGGATGACGTGCCCCTTGCGGAAGCGGGCATCCTTGTACTCGCCCGGGATGATCTGGGTGATATCATGGCAGAGCACCTGCCCTGCAGCGTCAACAGTACGGATCAGTTTCATGATGGCATTCTCCTTACAGCGCAGGCATCTGGGCTTCGATCCAGTCTGCCAGTGCCGGAATATCGTTCAGGTCAAAATCTGCGCCGGGAATATCCCCCACCACCGCCAGCGGCTGGAATGAAGCGGGCGTATCCGAGATGGCGCTGCGCACCACCTCGATCTTCGGCCAGCCGCTGGACTTGAACCCTTCCAGCAGCACAAGGTCGTAGCCGTGACGCTCGAACAGGGCAAGCAGATCCTGCTCGGTCAGGCGGAATTCCTCGGTCAGCAGATAGCGCGTGCCGGAATAGACCGCCACGCCCTCGGCACCGGCTTCCCGCAGACGGTAGCTGTCGGTGCCGGGCACGTCCGGGGTAAAATCGTGGCCGTCGTGCTTGATGACGCCCACCTTCAGCCCACGGCTGCGCAGCACGGGCAGCAGCTTTTCCAGCAGAGTGGTCTTACCGCTGTTGTGCACCCCGCTGACCGCCAGCACCGCCGGGCGCTTGAGCGCCTGCGTTTCGGCCAGTGCCTGTTTTTGTTCACTGTACAAAGCAAAGCACCTCCACTTCTGTACCGGGTTCTACCGGCCCGCTGCCGGCGGGGATCTCCACCAGACAGTTGCAGCCCATCATGGCGGACAGCGCACCGGAGGAGTGTGCCTCGGTGTTGCCCGCGCCGGGCAGGGTCACCTTGCCGCCGCAGGCAGTCGCCCGCAGGTAGCGGTTGCCCTTGCTGGGTTTGGAAAAGCCATTGGTCAGGGTGCAGACGGTGCGGGCGGGGATGCAGCTCTCCTCCCGGCGTCCGGCGGCGCGCAGCAGCGCGGGGATGGCGTACTGCTCCAGCGTAGCGGCGGCGGCAAAGGGGTTGCCGGACAGGCAGAGCACCAGCTTGCCGCCCAGCGCTGCCGCCAGCATAGGGCTGCCGGGCTTCTGGGCTACGCCCTCTACCAGCAGCTGTGCACCCAGCTTTTCCAGCACAAGGGGCAAGTAGTCCTTCTGCCCCACAGAGACGCCGCCGCTGGTGATGACGGCATCGCAGCGGGTCAGCAGCTCCTGCATTTTACCGGTGATGACCTCCGGGTCGTCGGAGCACTGCTGCCGTTCCACGGCAAAGCCCAGCTGACGCAGCCGGGCGGCGTTCTGGATGCCGTTGGCATCGTAAATTTTACCGGGTGCCCACGGTGCGCCGGGTGCCAGCAGCTCGCTGCCGGTGGAAAGGATGCCCACGGTCAGCGGTCGGCAGACGGTTACCTCGGCGTAGCCCTGCCCGGCCAGCACGCCCAGATGGGCGGGGGTGAGCACCGTCCCGGCGGGCGCGATGACCGCACCGGCGGCTACATCTTCCCCCCGGAACACTACGTTTTGCAGCGGTTTTACGGCAGCATAGAGCTGTACGGTCTCTTCGCCGCTGTCGGTCAGTTCCTGCATCAAAACGCAGTCCGCGCCCTCCGGCAGAGGGGCGCCGGTCATGATGCGGGCAGCGCAGCCTGCAGGCAGCGCCGCAGCCGGAGCATCGCCCGCGTAAAGCTTCATCACCACCGGCAGGGCGACCGGGGTCTCCCGGCTTGCACCGGCAGTATCCGCGCTGTGCAGGGCGTAGCCGTCCAGCGGGCTGCGGTCAAAGGGGGGCTGGTCCATCCGGGCGCAGAGGTCGGCGGCAGCAATGCGCCCGCAGGCGGCTTCCAGCGGGATGGTCTCCGGGGACGGAGAAGGCAGAAGCGCTGCCGCATCCAGCACGCTGCGCAGCGCCTTGACGGGGGAGCAGAAAGGCTGGTTCATTATAACTTCCTCCATAGACCCGCCGCTCTCCCCTTCTGCTATGGCTCAGACAGGGACACCGGCGGGGGTATTCTTTTTTCAAAAAAGGCAGGTGAAAAAGAAGCGGAGACGTCTTGACCGGAAAATCAAAACGCCTCCGCAGAATATCCCCACAAAACCGGCTGCGGCAGTTTGCAGTCTGCTACGCCGGTGGCAGCCTTTGGCTATGCGCCGCCCTTGCAGCGGCAGCACACAGCCAAAAAGCACCTGTGAAGATGGGAGGAGTTCTTTTTTTCAAATTGCAGCGTTTCTTCTGCGGGAAGGCGGTGGGGTTTCCCCCGCCACCCTTGAATGCCCGCCCTTGCGGGTGCAGCATTGCGGCGCGGTGTCCTGCTCTTTGTGAGAGTTTAGACACCTTTGCTCAAAGAAGCTCTTATACCCTGATTCAATTGTAGTTTATGGTTTAATCGCAGAAATCGTCCACGTCGCTGATAGCCTTGGCGTAGCGGCGGGTGAGGTGCTTGGTGGAAAAGAGGAACCGCTCGTTCTGGTTGTTGGTCAGCTCCTCGATATCGGCATACTCCGGGTTCTCCTGCATGGCCTTCCAAGTCTGCTCGATGACCTCCGGCGCAAGGCCGTAGGGGGAGCGCTGGAAGTACTTGAGCGGGGTGGCACTGGGGTAGATGCTGGCGTTGAACCGCACCATCTCGGCGAACATCACACACAGATCCTTGTCCTCGATGAGCTGCGCGATCATGGCGTAGTTATCGCTCATGTTGGCATTGGAATAGTAGTAGGTGTCCTTTGCACCCGCGCGGGTGACGATATCGGTGCACTGGGGGTCTGCGGGCATCTGCGCCAGCAGCTCATCGGCGTTTTCCACTTCCTCCAGCAGCAAAGCGTGGGGGGTAATCAGCGCAGCCGCAGAGCGGGCACGGATGTAACCGGCCAGCTCCTGTGCAGGGGTCAGCTCCGGCAGCTCCGGGGCAGTCTTGGTGGGCTGATCCGCAAAGGGATCGTTTTCTACCTCCGGTTCACCGGCCAGAAAATCCAGCAGTTCCGGCTTTGCAGCATCGGGCTGCGCAGCTTCGGCGGCTTCGGGTGCGGCCTCAGCGGCCTGCTTTGCGGCAAGCTCGGCGGTCTCCCGCTCCACTGCGGCGATCACGTCCTCACCAGTCTTGGCGGCGCTGCCGTCAAAGGTGCTGCCGGTCTCCTTCAGGCGGCGGGCAGTCTCGCTTGCGGCGTCAATATCGAATACCTCTGCCTTGGGCTTTTTCTTGGCGGCCAGCTCTGCCTTTTGCAGTTCCAGAACGGCCTGCTCCGGGTCTACGCTGCCATCCACCGTGGTGGTGTAGCCGGGTTTACGTCTGCCAAACAACATGACGGTCTTTCCTCTTTCTATGGGATTTATTCAGCTGCTGCGGTGTTCTGTGCGTAGATGCCGCGCTTTTCCAGATCATCGGCCATGTCAGCCAGATCATACTTTTCCAGCGTCTCGCGGGTGGGCACACCGGTGGTGCGGTCCCAGCCGAAGACGTCGTAGAACAGATCCTTTGCCTTCTCCATGTCGGCACGATCCAGCTTGGTGGTGCCTTCCTCAAATGCCTTGAAGTCGGGATCCTTATCGAACACCCAATCGCAGATGGCATCGTGCTCCTGACGCAGGTTTGCGCTGCCGCAGTTCTGCTGGAAGCTGATGGCGGTCATCGCGCGCAGCATCTGGGTGATGCGGGCGCCGTCCTCCTGCAGACCGGCCTGGGTATAGGTTTCGCCGGTAACAGCAGTCATAAAGTCTGCCTGCAGGTCCAGATCGCCGTGGTAGTCGCGCTCCTTGGAGGGGGACTGGGTCATGGGCCACATCCAGTTGCACAGGGTAGCGGAGTCGTGGAAGTTCTTATCGTTGACGCAGTAGGCAGCCAGCTTTGCCTTGTTCTCGTTGATGGGAGTGTAGGCCTTGGCCTTATCGTAGCAGCCCTCGCCGAAGAAGTCCTCCATGACCTTCTTAGTCACCTCGTAGGGTGCGCCGGAACCGGTCTCGCAGACGATCTCGTGGATCATGCAGTCACGGTTATAGACGAGGTTGTACAGCATACCAACCTGCCATGCCTCAGCAGGGCCGTGGTGGTTGGGGAAGCCGTTGTAGATCAGATTGGAGTTGGTAGCGCCGTCGTCGCGGTCCAGCCAGCTCTTGGGCAGGCCGAACTTTTCCATCATGGCCAGCGTGCCCTTGGCGATAACGGACAGATCACCCTCGCCGTAAGCCATTCGGCGGATCAGCTCGACCTCCCAGCGGGGATCGCCGGCCTTCTCCCACTCCCAAGGCAGAGAGTCGTACTCGGCCTCGCTGATGTACTTGGTGGCCTCCTCGCGGGGCATCCGCAGGATCCACAGCAGGTCGCGGTTCAGGTTGCCGTAGTTGTCCCACAGACCCATATCGTCCACTGCATGAGACCATGCCAGATTGATGACCATGGTGCCGTCGCCCTCGTACTTGAAGTCGTGCACGCCGTCCGGGTAGACGCGGGTGCCGTACAGCACGGGCATACAGGTGTTGGAGTTGTGGGTGGGCAGATCGTAATCTGCCAGCGGATCCACATCATACTCGGTGTAGCAGCGGATGGGGCAGGAGGAGCAGCCGCCGTTCTTCACGGTGTACTCGGCAGCGGGAGCGCCGAAGTCGAAGTAGCCCTTGAAGCAGCGCAGAGCCACCTTGTTGATATCGTTGTAGGGCTGCTCGCCGGTATCCACGGGGCCGCCGGGAGCCTTCTTCCACATACGGCCGGGGGCGCCGGACCAGCGGTTCTTGCCGGAGGTGGCGCTGTACTCTGCCCAGCTCTGGGGCTGTGCGGGCACGTTGTGGTTGTTGTTGCCGCCGATCAGGTTGCCCATCATGTAGTTGGAGAGCTCCAGCACCTTCTTGGGGTCAGCGACCTTGACGCTGCCGGTGCCGCGGATGGCCAGGCCCTTCAGCTTCTTGTTGCCCATGGCAGCGCCCAGACCGGCGCCGCCGGAGTTGCCGAAGCTGGTGTTCAGGGTGGAGTAGTCCACCAGATTCTCGCCGGCAGGGCCGATGGAAGCGGTCTCGAACTCGCGGCCGTTCTGCTCTACCATCCACTTATTGGCAGCAAAGGTGCCCTTGCCCCAAATCTCGCTTGCGTCCTCCAGAGAGACATTGCCGTCCTCGATGCGCAGGTAGACGGGCTTTTCGGAGATGCCGCTGATCACGATGCCATCGTAACCGGCATACTTCAGCATGGAGCCGATGTGGCCGCCCATGTGTGCATCGATAATGGAGTGACCCTTGGACCAGGTAGAGCGGAAGGTCACGTTCATACGGCCGGAGCAGGGCACGCCTGCGCCGGTCAGGGGGCCGACACCAAAGATGACCAGAGCCTTCTCGTCATAGGGGTCCAGCTCCATGGGAGCTTCCTCATACATAATGCGGTAGGCCATGCCCATACCGCCGATATACTTATGGTACTTTTCGTCATCCTGCGTGGTGATCTCGCCGGTGGTCAGGTTGACGCGCAGGATCTTGCCTGCCCAGCCATAACTTTCAGCCATTGTAGTTCCTCCTTACAGATCCAAGTATGCAGCCTGTGCTGCGCTGGTAACGGCATCCCAATCCACGATGGACAGAGCGCCGGACGGGCAGCCTGCCACGCAGGCACCGCAGGCGATGCACTTGGAGGACTTGCCGGTCTCGGGGTTGACGGTGGGCATATGCCAGGGGCAGGCCTCGTGGCAGGGGCCGCAGCCGATGCACTTGTCGGTGTCCACCACGCGGATGCCCTGGTCATTGGTGGTGATGGCCTTCTGGGGGCAGGCGTTGCCGCAGGCGGGGTCCTCGCACTGGCGGCAGGTATCCGGGAAGTAGACAAAGCAGTTATCGGTGCCGGACAGCAGGCCGTTGCCTGCGCCGTCCAGATTCAGACGGCGCTGGATCTTGACGCGGCTGATGTAAGAGGAGCACACGCCATCGTTGGTCAGGGTGCAGTTGATCTCGCAGCGCTGGCAGCCGGTGCACAGGTCTGCGTTGACCACCAGCAGGCCCTGCGGCAGTGCCCAAGTGGCCACTGCGCCGGAGTCCACCTGCTGCTGAGAGCAGCCGAACAGGGACAGCATGGAAGCGGACAGGGTGAGCCCTGCAAGGCTCTTGCCCGAGATCTTCATGAATTGACGGCGAGTCATGTCAGCCGTCAGGAAATCAGTTTTTGCCATAGGTTCCATTCCTCCGTTGAGGTCACTCTGCGCTGAGCACCTCGGTCACATAGAAATACGAGTTGTTGACGATGGTCGTCACAGCCGAAGAGGTGATGGTCGCGCCGGAAAGGGCGTCCACCTCGGTCAGGTCTGCGCTGACGGCACCGGACGCATTGCCGGTGGTGGTCAGGCTGGCCTGCTCCAGACGCGCCTTGGACTGCTCCTCTGCCGAGAGATCCGCAAAGGGGATCGCCATCGGCTCACCGTCCATTGCGCTCTTGCTGAGCATGGCTGCGTACAGCTTGCGCCGTGCCACGGCCTCTGCGCTGGAATCCAGCGGCGGAGCCAGCTCATCGCCCAGTGCCTCGCCCTTCAAAGCCGAGAAGGTAAGCCCCGCAGCATACATCTTGCGGGTAGCCTCGGCCTCGGGAGAGGTATCGAAGGTGCGCCACTGTGCGGGGTCAAAATCCCCGGCAGCAGCGGGCTGCTCCTCCGCCGCACCGGCAGCGGCATAGGCGGCACCGGTAACGGGGTCCGTTACGGTGTAGCTTTTGCCTGCCAGCGTGAAGGGAGCTGCGCCTTGATACTGGGACGTGAACTCCGGGTTGACGCACTGGCCGCCAAGGCTTTCCGTTTCGTCCTGAGAGAGGATCTCTACTGCGGAAACATTGCCCTCGGCGTCAATGGTCACGGCAGCCTGCACATCGCTTTGGAAGCCCTTCTGAGAGCCCTCCACGCGGTAGCTGCCATCGTCGAGCTGGTACACTGCGCTGATGCCGTAGGCGGCTGCATCCGCCTCCGACACCGGCAGCAGGGTACCGGCAACCGTGGTGCGTGCGCTTTGCAAGGTGGTCAGACCGACCGCCAAGGCGATGGTCGCAACGCCCATGGCTGCATAGCCCGGCAGCCGCTTACGCCACAGCGGTACGGGCGCAAACGGGTTGGTTGCCTGCTTCATGTTATCACCTGCCTGTTTTTTATTTTGCCGGGTAACCCCGCACAACAATTGAGGCCGCTCTGGCTGCTGCAACAGCGGAGCGGTCTCTTCGATAATATATTAACATGCGTGCGCGGAGTATGTCAACAGAAACAGACAGGCTTTTCTGTTTTGTAACTATTGTTTTTGTAATATTTGCTTAAACTTTAGGGATTTTGCGTCCGCACACCAGCTGCAGGCCGTATTCCGCAGCAAGTTCTGCGGATTGCACGGTGGGCATACTTTTGCTTACCAGCACCGGCACCCCGGCGCGGATGGCCTTGCGCACCATATCCAGCGGCACCCGGCCGCTGGTGTACAGCACGCATTCTGCCAGCGGCAGCCCTGCCAGCACCGCGCAGCCCACCGCCTTATCCAGCGCGTTGTGCCGCCCCAGATCCTCACAGGCAAAAACAATTTCCCCTTTGTGCAGCACAAAGCAGCTGTGCACTGCCCGGGTGGCGCGGTACAGCGGCAGTCCGGCGTGCATGGCGGCGGTCAGGCGCTCCACCCATTCCGGCTGCAAATCCAGCCCCGGCACAGAACGCAGGGGCAACAGCTCCACCGGACTGCCCAGCGCGATATTATCGGTGCAGCAGCTGGCCACCTCCTGCGCGGCGGCGCGGCGGGTAGGCAGCGGGTGGCGCAGATATACCTGCACCTTTGCGCCCTCGGCACAGACGGCGATTTGCTCCACCTCGTCCGCAGACGCGATCCATCCTTCGGTGAGCAGCCGCCCCAAGGCCAGCTGCGGCAGCAGCGCCGGGGTGCATACCACCCGGAAGGCGGGCTGCTCGTTGACATAAATGGCGGCGGCGTGCTCTGCCGGTATGGTGGCTTCGGTGCCGTCCGGCAGGCGCAGGCTGGCAAAGGCCGTCTGCGCGCCAAAGCGGTCGGTGATCTGCAAAGAGGGTGTACTGCGTTTTTCCATAAAGTTTCCTTATATTATAAATGCAATGCTGTGTGTCAGACGGACAGTATCAACATACCGGTTCTGTGTCAAAAAGTCAAGAGCTATCTTGCCGTAAAAACACAACGCCGGACAGCCCGCAGACTGTCCGGCATTGCGATCAAAACGTCAGATTTACAGTTTGCCCTCTCAGGCATCGCTCTCAGAACACCGCCGGGACGATCCGCTGGGCATCCACATCCACGATACCGTAGGTGTTCAGCCGCAGCTTCGGGATGACCGGCAGGCTTACAAAAGCAAGGGTCATAAAAGCGTCGATGTCCTCCGAGATGCCGTGGGCTTTCAGTGCCGCCTTGAGCGCCTGCAGCTTTTCCTCCACGGATTCGGCGCTCTCGGTGCTCATAAGCCCTGCCACCGGCAGCGGCAGCTCCCCTACCACCTGTCCGTTCAGTGCAAAGGCAAGGCCGCCCTTATTTTTGCGCACCGTGTTGCCCGCCAGCACCATGTCGGCATCGTTGGTGCCCGCCACGATGAGGTTGTGGGAGTCGTGGGCAATGCTGGAAGCCACCGCGCCGCATTGCAGGCCGTAGTTGCCCAAAAAGCCCAAGCCCACATGGCCGGAACGGTGATGCCGCTCGAACACCGCCAGCTTGACGATTTTCTGCGCCACGTCCACGCCGGGCGCTGTGCCCGGATGCTGGCAGAACGGAACGATTTTTTCAGTGGTCAGCAGGGCGTGCGGGGTCAGACAGATCACTCGCTGCCGGGTGCCGGTCTGCTTCAGCTGCAATTGCTCCGGGGTGATCTCATCCATGTTGAAGGAATCGAACACCCGCGCAAAGCGTGCCTTGTCCACAGTAAGGGCGGCGGGGTGCAGCATTCTGCCCTGCTGCGCCACCAGTTTGCCCTTTTTATACACCTGCTCCACCGTGAACTGTTCCAGATCCGACAGCACGATCAAATCGGCGGTATAGCCCGGGGCTACCGCGCCGCTGTGCGCAAGACCGAAGTACTGACACGGGACAAGGGTGCCCATCCGCACTGCCACCACCGGGTCTACCCCGGCGGCAATGGCCTTGCGGATGATATAGTCGATATGCCCGCCCTGCAACAGGTCTCCGGGGTGCTTATCGTCGGTCACCAGCATACAGCGGCTGCAATAGGGCTCCCGGAACAGGGGCAGCAGGCTTTCCATGTTCTGGGCTGCGGTACCCTCCCGCACCATGATGTATTGCCCGCGCCGCAGCTTTTCCATGGCTTCATGGATGTCCGAGCACTCATGGTCGGACTGCACCCCGGCGGCGATATAGGCGTTCAGCTCCTCCCCGCTGAGGAAGGGGGCGTGCCCGTCGATGCGTTTACCCGCAGCGGTGCAGTCACAGATCTTTTGCAGGATCTTTTCGTCCGCGCGCACTGTGCCGTAGGAGTTCATCAGTTCAGCCAGCCCCAGTACCCGGGGCTGCTGATAGTAGGGGCGCAGCTGCTCCGCTTCCAGCACCGCGCCGGACTCGTCCAGCCCGGTGGCAGGCACGCAGGAGGGCAGCATGAAGTAGACCGAAAGCGCCAGATCTTTTGTAGTCTCCAGCATAAAGTCCAGCCCTGCCGTACCGGCTACATTGGAGATCTCGTGCGGGTCGGTGACCACCGCCGTGGTGCCGTGGGGCAGCACCGCCTGTTCAAAGGCCGGGCCGCAGAGCATGGAGCTTTCAATGTGGATGTGCCCATCCACAAGCCCCGGGCAGACATACTTGCCCTGCAAGTCCAGCTCAGTCTCGCCGGTATAGTGTCCCACGCCAAGGATGACCCCCTGACGGATGGCTACATCGGCCTGCTCGATCTCGTTTGTGAACACGTTGATGACCCGGGCATTTTTCAACACAAGCTCTGCCCGCACGTCACCCTTTGCTGTCAGGATCTGCTGCTTCAAGGTTTCCATTTTCATAAGGGCCCCCTTGTCCTGCTTTTACTGTTAAATACTTGCGTTCTGCTGCCGGAAATACTGTTTTGGGTTTACATGGCGATCCAGCCAAAGGCGTTTGCCACCGAGCTTGCCAGAATGATGGCTGCAAAAATGGGGCACAGCCAGCGGATCATAAAATTGAACACCGGCTT
>OHVS01000815.1_pt1 | contig 12101 bp, 9 predicted proteins | sample 1579531 | NCBI WGS metagenome assembly OHVS01 (sample SAMEA3882531, study PRJEB24775) | human gut metagenome | biome: human-associated habitat; feature: intestine environment; material: feces | place: Netherlands | collected 2009/2010
TATCCTCTGGAAATCCGCCAGCGTGTTGAGCAAATCATACGCCGACAGATGCGCAAATATGGATATCTGATGCGCAGTTAGAGACAAAGTAAAAACAGTACAGAAAATTCCACACGCTGTGTGTTTTTTCTGTACTGTTTTCTTTTTTGACCTTTTTACACGATCTTATGCCATTTTCTTAAATACCGGAATCGAATCGATCGGTGCAGCGGCACGGATAGTCTGTCCGCCTTCGTACACTTTTCCGTCTCTGGTGTCTTCCCAGCGTCCTTCCGGAAGATATACTTCACGCTCAAACTCGTTCAGATGGAAAATCGGCGCTACCAGGTATTCGCTTCCGAACATATACTGATCCTGCAGCTCCCAGCATTTTTTGTCATCCGGGAACTCGTAGAACATGGTACGGATCAGCGGAGAACCGTTTTCGGATGCTTCGTCATACAGCTGTTTGATGTAATCGTGCATGCTGATGCGGATGTCGTAATATTTCTTCATGATCCGGTAATTTTCTTCTCCATAGCTCCACAATTCATTGGACTGGCCGGTATACAGATAGCCGCCGCCAAAGTCACGGTCATCGAGCGGTGGAATGTTGTGCGGTCCGCGGTCGCCGTGCATACGGAAAACAGCAGAGTAAACGGCAAACTCATACCAGCGGATCAGAAGCTGCTGGAAATCCGGGTCATTGACATCATCTGTCATAAAGCCGCCGATATCGGTTGTCCACCACGGAATGCCGGCAAGACCCATATTAAGGCCGGCCTGGAGCTGATCATAGAAGGCTTCAAAGGTACTCGGCACATCGCCGGACCATACAACATTTCCGTATTTCTGACTTCCGGCCCAGGCGCAGCGAAGCAGGTTTACAATATTTTCTTCTCCTTCTGCTTTCATGCCGTCATAGAAGACACGGCTGTACAGCTGCGGATAGATATTGCTGCAGGAAAGAGCCGGTCCGTCGATATAGCGGTAATGATCGAAATCGTAAACGCCGAAATCCGGTTCTGAGTTGTCCAGCCAGAAGGCATCGATTCCAAAATCATAATAGTTTTTCTTGCAGACTTCCCAGACGTATTTTCTGGTTTCCGGGTTGAACACATCGATTTCCACGCAGTCCCCCTGGAAATCATACGTCTGCAGGGCGCCGCGCTCTGTTTTAATCAGCAGGCCGCGGTCCAGCATCGGCCAGAAATTCTCGCTCTTCCGGTCTACGCTTGGCCATACGGAAACGATAACTTTGATTCCCATGGAATGCAGTTCGTCCACCATGGCTTTTGGATCCGGCCAGTATTTTTCATCGAATTTCCAGTCGCCCTGTACGGTCCAGTGGAAGAAATCGATGACAATCTGATCGATTTTGATGCCTTCCTTCTGGTAGCGGCGTGCCACTTCAAGCACTTCCTCCTGCGTACGGTAGCGCAGCTTGCACTGCCACAGGCCCATACGGTCCTCCGGGAATTTCGGCGCGCGGCCGGTCACTGCGGTGTAATTTTCCAGGATCTCTTTCGGTGTATCGGCTGCGGTCAGCCAGTAGTCCATATCTTTGGTCGAGCGTGCAGTCCATTCGGTGTAGTTCTTTCCGAAGGTTACCTGTCCGACAGCCGGATTGTTCCACAGCATACCATATCCTAAGCTGGATACGGCGAATGGTACGCTGATCTGGGAGTTCCGCTGCGCCAGCTCCAGGGTGCATCCCTTCAGATCCATGTATTTCTGCTGATACTGGCCCATTCCGAAAATCTTCTCTTCGTCGTTGCTCTCAAATTTCAGGTTCAGGCTGTATTCGCTTCCGCCGATCACACCTTTCCACTCACGGTTGACCGTTTTTAAGCAGCGGCTCTCTTTGCTGATCGTTCCGTCGTAGCAACGGTGATATTCTCTTAAAATTTCCTGTTCTTCTTTGTAGAAGGTGATAACTCCTGCAAAGTTGACCACAGCACGGATTTTTCCATTGGTGATCGATGCGCTGGTTCTTTTTCCCATCGATCCGTCGATTTCCAGATGATCGACCTCAAACTGCTCTGCTTTTGCCTCTGTTTTTTCCGGCACTTCGGTCAGCGCCCAGTCCTTTCCGGAAAATCCCGGAAGCATCGTTGCGCGGACACGTAAGGAATCTTTTCCCCACGGCTCAATCCGCAGTGTTTCTCCGTTTGCCTGTGCAATTAATACACCATTTTCTGTCTGAAAACGCATTGTTTTATTCTCCTTTTTTGAAAAGAGAGGTCACAGAAAAATTTGCTTTTCCGTGCCTCTCCCTCCCTATATTCTTACATTCCGATGCTTATGCAACGACAACTTCGTCTGCATCTGCTGCCAGAACAGCTTCTTTCTTCTCATTTCCGACGAAGACTTCTACTTTAAGTTCGGTATGTGCGCCTTCTACGGATACTTTCACTGTGTCGCCGTCTTTGACTGCTTTTACGGTGAATACATTGTTTCCGTGGATATCCGGAACTTTTGTCTCGGCTGCGTCTTTTAACTGATATACGCAAACAGTTGCGTGGTCAGCGTAGTCGTAATCCGGTTTGGTGTCGCAGTTTCCTCTTACTACGATGCTGTTCTCTCTTACATACAGCGGCATGGAGAAGTAGTCGTAGGTTCCCTGATACCATCTTCCGCCCTCTTTTGTCTCGCCGGTCAGAAGCTCAGTCCAGGTGCCTTCCGGCAGGTAGTACTGTGCAACTTTATCCTCGCGGAATACCGGTGCAACCATAAGGGCATCACCTAACATGTACTGCTGATCCAGATACGGAACGGCCGGGTCGTTCATGAACTCGAATACCATCGGGCGCATTACCGGGGTTCCTTCCTCGTGTGCCTCTACAGATTTCTGGAAAATGTACGGCATCAGCGAGCATTTCAGGTTGGTGAAGAATTTTACTACGTCGCAGGACTCTTCGTCGAACAGCCACGGCACACGGTAGCTTGTGGATCCGTGCAGACGGCTGTGGGTAGACATCAGTCCAAATGCGCACCATCTCTTGTACAGATCCGGTGTTGCGGTGCTCTCGAATCCGGAGATATCATGGCTCCAGAAGGAGAAGCCGCTCATGGCGAAGGAAAGGCCGCCGCGCAGCGTTTCTGCCATGGACGGATAGTTTGCAGAGCAGTCGCCGCCCCAGTGTACCGGGAATTTCTGGCTTCCTGCTGTTGCACTTCTTGCAAACAGAACTGCCTCGTTCTCACCTTTTACTTCTTTTAACAGGCTGAATACTGCCTGGTTGTACAGGTATGTATAGTAGTTGTGCATTGCCTGCGGATCGCTTCCGTCGTGGTAAACAACGTCAACCGGGATTCTCTCGCCGAAGTCGGTCTTAAAGCAGTCTACGCCGCAGTCCAGAACAGTTCTCAGTTTATCGGTATACCATTTAACCGCATCCGGGTTGGTAAAGTCCACAAGGCCCATACCTGCCTGCCAGTTGTCGGTCTGCCATACGCCTTTTCCGTCTGCTCTCTGCAGCAGATAGCCGTTTGCAGCGCCTTCTTTGAAGAATGCGGTTCCCTGTGCAATATACGGGTTGATCCATGCACAGATGTGAAGACCTTTGTCGTGATATTTCTTTAAGGTTGCGCGAATATCCGGGAAGCATTTCTTGTCCCACTCAAAATCGCACCAGTGGAATTCGTGCATCCAGAAGCAGTCGAAGTGGAAAACGCTCAGCGGAATATTTCTCTTTTCCATTCCCTCGATGAAGGATGTGGTAGTCTCTTCGTCGTAGTTTGTGGTAAAGGATGTGGACAGCCACAGACCAAAGGACCACGCCGGAGGAAGTGCCGGGCGTCCGGTCAGCGCGGTGTACTCGTTCATGATCTTCTTCGGTGACGGTCCGTGGAACAGATAGTATTTGATTCTTTCGCCCGGTACGGAGAAGCCGACATACTCTACTTTTTCACTTGCTACTTCGAAAGAAACGTTGTCGGTACTGTCAACGAGAATACCGTAGCCGTTGTTTGTCATGTAGAACGGTACGCATTTGTAGCCGATTTCGGATGCCGTACCGCCGTCCTCGTTCCAGGTGTCTACAACCTGTCCGTTTTTTACGAATGGAGTAAATCTCTCGCCAAGGCCGTATACGCACTCGCCGACGCCAAGGGAGAGCTCGCTTACCATATATGGCTGATATTTTTCGGTCATGTAATTCTGGGCTGGCAGCATGGTGCTCTGCTGACGGTCCCATCTGATATAGGAAAGGTTGCGGAAGCCGCTTCCGGTCAGAACTTTTCCATCTGCCTCGAAGGTGTAAGCAAAGACACCTTTTCTCTGTACGCGGACCTGTACGCTTCCGGTATCAAGAACTGCCTCATCCTCGTTGATCGTTACAGTTACGTCCTCGTATACGCTCTCTGTTTTGTCGAAGGACGGAACTTTGTTGTCGTAGGCTTCGTAGTGCCATGCCTCCATGGAGATGGTGTCCGGTGTATGTGCTACGAACTCAACGGTGATGGTCGGCAGGTTCAGGGTCATGCCTCTGTGCTCGATCGGACGTGTGGTAGCCAGGATACGCATACCGCCTGGAATCTGCTCTACTTCATAAGCCTGCATTGCATGGGATGCATTTGCTTTTTCACTCGGAAGCCAGTAACCTCCTGTGAATTTCATCTTTTCATTACCTCCTGATTTGATGCGCCCGAAACAGAGGATGAAAAGCACTCTCTTTTCATCATTTTTTACAGAATTCCTGTTTCAGGCTGACGTTTTTTGGTAATTTTATCCTACCACACTTTTCCTGTCGAAAACAGGGAGGATTCTGTGAAAAAATACGGCGATATTATCTTTTTTCCGGTTTGAACCTTTTTCTGGTTCCAATATGCAAAACGGGAGTGTGTCCCGCAAAAGTATCCTGTTGCATTTCCAATTACTTTTGCCGGGACACACTCCCATCTTTCTTCTTTTGTTTTTTCTTTATGCCACAATCAGATAGGCAACAACTGCCAGCAGGATCTGCAGGATCACAAAGCGGATCACAACCTGACTGTCGGACCACTTGTATTTCAGGCGGACATGGTCATGCAGCGGTGTTCTTGTATTTTTGAGGATTGCGATTTTCAGGAAACGGAGTAAAAATACTTTGACAAGACCGATTCCTCCGTCGACGATCATCACGCCTGCCATCAGCAGATATAAGAACGGATGGCGGGACTGCATGGCAAGGATGGCGATGTAGAAGCCAAGTGCCCTCGAACCGGCGTCTCCCATCAGCATGCTGCTCGGCGAGGTGTTGAAATACAGGTACGCGAGAAGCGCTGCCACGAACAGGTAATTGGCTACGGTGAAGCTTCCAAGGACATCGTGGAAAATCATACTGAACGCGAAGATAACCACACAGGAAAGGCTCGCGCAGAGTCCGTCAACACCGTCGGAACAGTTCGTAACGTTGATCGAAATCCAGATCAGGATGATGCCGAGGATTATGTAGACCACTTTCGGAATCGTAAGGGACATGCTTCCGAAGTAGATCGTGGTGGAATTGTAATTCACAAAGGTGATGACGGTCACAATGGAGATGACGAGGTCAATCGCGCCTTTTTTGTAATCGCTCCACGGGGTTTCGGATGCATCATCGAGGTAGCCGCTCAGCATGATGCAGACGAGCAGGATCGCGTAGATCACATACTCGGCGCCAAGAGGCAGGAACAATACGCTTCCGATCAGGAAACAGATGACGATCACAAGGCCGACGCCTCGCAGTTTTCCGCGGGAGAGGCCGCCGTTTACGGCAAATTCTCTGCCGTGATCGCTCGGCAGAAAGGAAAATGGATGCTTTAACGCCAGAAAGGTCAGCAGAAAGGTGACCACGATTCCCAGCATGGCGATCTGGCCGGGATTTAAAAAGTTACTCCATACTTGATACATACGTTTTCTTCCTTCACTTTTCTTTAGATTGAGTTTGCACGAAGCCGTATGTGACGTGGCTTTGTGTTCATTTATTATAACAACTTCATGCAAAAATTGCTATACCCAATTCGGGGGTTTCGTGATAAGATAGTGATACACTAAGTTGAACAAAAAAGGAGTTTTTTATGCCACGCAAAGATCATCTGCCGCGCCAGACACGCCAGGAACACATCACGCTGCAGCCGAACCGCAGCATCGAATTTCGTGTAACCGACGATTTCGGCAGTTTTTCGCCGCCGCACTGGCACGACGCGCTGGAAATTATTTATATTCTGGAGGGTTCCTCCATTGTCACGCTCTCGGACCGCACAAAGACCGTCCTTCCGGGTCAATTTCTGCTGATCAATTCCGGGCGTATCCACACGGCGCGCTGTCCGTCCACGGGAAACCGCTCGATTCTGATGCAGATTCCGGATGCGTTCCTTGCGAACTATCTGCCTGATCCGTCACAGCTCTGGTTCTCGATTGACTACGACAGTACGAATCCGGAAGTGCAGAAAAATATCAGCCAGTTCCGGCGTCTTCTGCTTTCGATGATGCAGCTTCATGAGGAAATGCCCGACGGCTATCTGCTGACATTCCAGCGGGAGCTTTTTACGTTTCTCGATCTGCTCTACACGAAATTTTCTGAGAAGAGCCCGCTTGCGCACCACCCGATGAGCTCCCGGACGCAGACACGGCTCGATACGATTCTGACGTACACGCAGGAAAATTACCAGCGGCCGATTACGCTGAAGGAGGCTGCCGATGTTGTCTCGCTGCAGCCGGAATATTTCTGCCGCTTCTTCCGCCAGAACATGGAAACGACGTATCTGGAATACTTGAATTCCTACCGTCTTTCCCGCATCTACCGCGACCTGATCGCCACGGATCTGCCGGTCGGCACGCTCGCGGAAAAGCATGGCTTTACAAACGATAAGCTGTTTCACCGCCTCTTCCGCGAGCGGTTTCACACGACGCCGCTGCAGCTTCGGAAGGCAGCACGCGAGAAAGGATCCTGATAGCTTTCGCTGTTTTTATATCTTTGAGAATGGGAGTTTAACACGATGACAAAAGAAGAACTGGCGCTTGCCGTCATTGAACGTTTGAAACAAGAATATCCTGACGCCGACTGTACGCTTGACTATGACCAGGCGTGGAAGCTGCTCGTCAGTGTCCGCCTGGCCGCACAGTGCACCGATGCGCGGGTCAATGTTGTGGTGGAGGATCTCTACGCAAAGTATCCTGATATCGATGCGCTGGCAAACGCGACACCGGAGGAAATCGAGGAAATTGTGCGGCCGTGCGGTCTTGGAAAGAGCAAGGCACGCGACATCAACGCCTGCATGCGCATGCTGCGCGACGAGTACCACAGCCAGGTGCCGGATGACTTTAACGCACTTTTGAAGCTCCCGGGCGTGGGACGGAAAAGTGCGAACCTGATTATGGGCGATGTATTCAAAAAGCCTGCGATTGTGACGGATACGCACTGCATCCGGCTGTGCAACCGCATCGGGCTCGTGCATGACTGCAAGGATCCGAAGAAGGTGGAGATGGCACTCTGGAAAATTGTGCCGCCGGAAGAAGGAAGCTCGCTCTGCCACCGGTTTGTGGAGCACGGACGCGAGGTCTGTACTGCGCGGACGACACCGCACTGTGAACGGTGTGTGCTCGCGGATATCTGTGAGAAGAACGGCGTAGAAAAATAGCATTTTTCTATGCGTTTCCATGCGAAAAAGGCTTTTGCATACCGGACAGATTTTTCTGATTCTGTCCCGGCTGCAAAAGCCTTTTTGTTTCTATTTTTTATATGACCGAAAGAAGTCCGTCAGCGCTTTCAGCGTTTTCCCGAGCACCTGCACTTCCTCTTCTCCGAGTTCCGCCATCACGGCATCCGTCATCTGCTCGTGGAATTTTGCGTGATGATGGAATGCCTGCCGTCCCTTTCCGGTCAGGTGGATGTAGACGATCCGGCGGTCCTTCTCGCTGCGCTCCCGCTCGGTGTAGCCTTTTTTCACCAGACTGTTCATCGACGTTGTCAGCGATCCGACCGTGATGTCGAGCTTTGCCGCGATCGATGACATATTGCCACCCTCCAGGCCGACGGCCTCGATGATGTGCATATCGTTGTTCGTCAGATCCTTGAAATCCTCGGTAATGATCGCCTCTTCTTCCAGTTTTTGTATCTCGTGAAACAGATGGACCAGTGTCTCATTGATGATTTCTCTGTTATCCACTCCTCTTCCCCTTTCCGTCTGTTCTGTCCCTTCTGAACAGGGTTCCGCTCTTTCTGTCTGTATTGTATCAAAAAAGTTCCGGACAAACAATACCAAAAACTGCCTGGGAAACGGCGGATCGCTCCGTGCCGTTTCCCAGGCAGTTCTGTTATGTTTGATTCAATTACATCTGCCCTTTTTTCTTTAACCGTGCAAAGCAGATCATGAAAAAGCAGATGCCGTATACGGTTGTGATCGGGGTGGACATGCCGACGAAGGTCAGGTTCGTATTCGGCAGGTGTGAGAAGAACAGCGCCAGCGGAATACGGATCAGGCAGGCGGAGGTGATTCCCTGGATCATAACCGGGATGCTGATGCCGCGGCCGTTGAAGTATCCGATGCTGCTGAACAGCACACAGGTCAGAATACATTCCGGTGCGAAACCGCGCAGGTAAGCGGCGCTCTGCTCGATAACGGCCGGATCGCTCGTGAAGATTCTGGAGATGACACTTCCACCGAAGAAACCGATGCAGAAAATCACAACTCCAAGAGAGCAGCCCGTTGCGATTGCGGTGAGGAAGCCCTTCCACGCGCGGTCTTTCTTTCCGGCTCCGGTGTTCTGTGCCACGAATGCTGACACAGACTGCATCACAGAGGACGGGATCAGCATGATGAATGAGGTCAGCTTCTGCGCCACACCGTATCCGGCGGACGGCATCAGGCCCATGCCGTTGATGATCGAGTTGATCACAAGGAAGGAAATCTGTACGGTCGTCTCCTGCAACGCGATCGGCACACCGACGTTCAGGACTTTCTTCAGCTCGTCATGGTCGATGCGGCAGTCTTCTTTTTTGAATTCAATCGGCAGATTGCCTTTTTTCAACACACCCATGGAGGCGATGACAGAAATCAGCTGCGCCAGAACCGTCGCAAGCGCTGCTCCCGCAACGTCCAGTTTCAGCACACCGACGAAGAACAGATCTCCGGCAATATTGGCTGCGCAGGCGATGCCGACGAATAAAAGCGGCAGATTTGCATTACCGATTCCGCGAAGCACGCTGCTGATGACGTTGTACGCGATGATGATCAGAATACCGCCGGAACAGATCCGCAGGTAGAGGACGGTTTTGTCAAAAGACTCCGCCGGAACCTGTAAAATATTGGCGATCGGACCTGCGAACAGCTCCAGAATCACCGTCATGGCGATACCGATGATGGCGAACAGAACAATCGAGGTTCCCACGGTTTTGCCGGCCTTATCCGGCTTGCCCTCGCCGATGTGCTGGCCGATCATAACGGTCGAACCCATCGCAAGGCTGGTGATGATAAATGTTACCATCTGCATGAAGTTGCTTCCGGTTCCGACAGCGGAAATACTCGACGCATCGCCGAACCAGCCGACCACGAGAAGGTCGACCGCACCGTAAGCCGCCTGCAGAATCAGCGCGCCGAGCACCGGCAGCGCAAAACGGATCAGGGACTGGAAAATCGGTCCCTCTACAAACGATACTTCTTTCTTATTTTCTTTTGCCATTGTTTTTCACTCCTTTTATTCCCGGCATCGTTTCCTGCATCCGTGTGATTGCATGCACAAATTCGTCCACCACCGCGTCGTCCAGATCTGGCAGGCGGGATGCCCATTCCCCGTGAAAGTGCGTCACGCGGAGTTCCACAAACTCTTTTCCCTCTTCGGTCAGTGTCAGGTTGATCACGCGCTTATCTTTTTCATCCGCCTGTTTCACGAGAAGATTTCTCTCCTCCAGTTCCTGCACCAGCTTGGTGATGCTCGGCAGCGTTGTGTTCATATAGCTGCTGATGTCGCTGACGCGGCAGAAGCCCTGCTTTTTCTGAATCTCATTCACCGCATCCAGCACATGCACCTGCCGCGGCTTCATACCGTCCGGCAGGTCCGGGAGCTTCTCGATCAGACGCTTTGCATCAAAACACGCATCCAGGAACTGCTTTAATTTTTCCTGTGTCATGGAAAAGGTTCCTTTCTGTTTAAAAATTAGTTATCTTTAGTAATTACTTTTGATAAGTATAGCAGGAAATGAAAAAATGTCAAGAGGGAACTGATGCTAAAAAAGAGCTGATTGAAAGTTCTGGCAATGCCAGATTCTTTCATCAGCTCTTTTCCATTTCGACCTGTAGTTTTATCCGTCTACAAACTCTTTTTTAATTTTTGGCAGGTCCATATCTGCTGCCGTGTTTTTACTATATGCAATTACTACTTTATATCCATTTGTCACTTTCAATGAGCTGCATTTCGGTGCCCCCCGCCGGATTTTATGCTTCTGATCGTCTTTTCCAGTACCTTCATCTCAACCGGTTTTGAAACATGGGCATTCATACCAGCTGCCAGAGAATGCTGAATATCCTCAGAAAACGCATTGGCGGTCATAGCAATGATTGGAATTGTCTTTGCCAGTTCATGGGGGCTTCTTCGGATTGCTTTTGTTGCCTCATAACCATTCATAACCGGCATCTGCACATCCATCAGGATCATGTCATAATCCCCTGGAGCAGACTGTTCAAATGCTTTCAAAATCTCTTCGCCATTTTCACAGATGGTACATTCCGCACCTTCAATCTTTAACAGTTCCGTCAGAATCTCCGCATTCAGCTCATTGTCCTCTGCACACAGAAACCTCATTCCTTTCAGGACATTGCCAGCCGGTTCATCCTTTTCTGCCTGTTCTGCTGAAGAAACAAATCTATCTTCTGCTATTCTCAGATCTATAAGAACCTCAAAACAGCTTCCCTGGCCCAGTTCACTCTCCACATCAATGGTGCCTCCCATTGCTTCAACCAGATTTTTGGTAATAGCCATTCCAAGACCAGTTCCCTGTATCTTATTCGTCATAGAACTTTCAGCACGAGTAAAAGCATCAAAAATTGTATCTTTGAAATCTGCCGACATTCCCAATCCATTATCGCTAATTAAGAAACGGTACTTTGCATAGACAGATGACTTTGTCTCACATTCTTCTACCAGAAACTGAATTTTTCCACCTTCCTGCGTGTACTTCACTGCATTAGAAACCAAGTTGCTGAAAATCTGCATCAGATGAACCTGATCCCCATTCACCCACTCATGTCGGATATTTTTCTTTGTTGTAAGAGTCTGTTTCTTTTCATCTATCTGTGAATGAAATAAATTATTGATTTTCTGTATAAAATTCAGAATAGAGAAATCATCGTATTTAAAAACTGTTTTTCCTGCCTCAATTTTGCTCATATCCAGAACATCATTAATGATTCCTAACAGATGCTGTGATGAAATGTCTATTTTATCTGCATACTCTATAACTTTTGCTTTATTACCTGCATCATGTCGGACCAATGACGTAATACCAATGATTGCATTCATAGGAGTTCTGATATCATGGGACATATCAAGCAGTAAAGAATGACCATCTTGTGCTTGCCGGAGATCAGCGACAATGTCATGAACGCCGCATGGGGCACCATGCAGTAGCGGGACACCGTTGTTGTGAACCTCACCGAGACACACAAGACCGTACAGAACATCAAGGCACGGGGAGCATTCACCGTCAGCATTGCCGATGCAGCCCACATAGTGGAAGCAGACTATTTCGGCGTAGAGTCCGGCAATAAAGTTACCGATAAATTTGCCCGCAGTGGTCTGACCGCCAGCAAAGCAGAAACAGTAGATCCACTCTCATCAACGAGTTTCCGATCTGCCTGGAGTGCAGGTTCATCGAGTATCAGAACAATGAATACGGATGCGGCGTTATCGGCAAGGTGGTCAATGTCACTGCCGATGAGAGCGTTATGGGGGATGGGAAAATTGATATGTCTAAGGTCAACGCCATCGCATTTGACCCCTACACCCACGGCTATTATAAAGTCACCGAGCGTGTGGGCGAAGCATTCCGAGATGGCTTAAAGCTGAAAAAGTAAGGTATGCAGAAAAGGAGCTTTCGCATAAGCGAAGGCTCCTTCTTAAAATATCACAAATTCTAAGTTGTCAAACAGCGTTCGTTGTT
>OHVS01000826.1_pt1 | contig 11990 bp, 8 predicted proteins | sample 1579531 | NCBI WGS metagenome assembly OHVS01 (sample SAMEA3882531, study PRJEB24775) | human gut metagenome | biome: human-associated habitat; feature: intestine environment; material: feces | place: Netherlands | collected 2009/2010
TGGAACAAAAGTACCACAAAGACAAGAAAGAGTCCCGGAAACAGGGCCAGCCACCATTTTCCCATAGCAAGATACTTCATGCTTTCCGACAAAATGACGCCGATCGCCGGCTGTTCCGGCGACAGTCCGAAGCCCAGGAATGTGACACTGGCCTCATGCAGAATCGCATGGGGAAACATCAGTACCAGGCCGACAAACAGCTGTGGTATCAGATGAGGCGTCATATGCCTAAAAGCAATCGACAGCTTTCCCTGCCCCAGTTTCTCCGCGATTTTTATGTACTGGCTCTGCTTCAGCTGCAGGACTTCCCCACGGATCAGGCGGGCAAGTGAAGTCCAGTGTGTCAGTGAAATTCCGGCGACAACGCCCCAAAATCCCTTTCCCAGCGCAAAGGAAATAAGCACCAGCAGAAGGATATGGGGAATTCCCATCACCAGATCAATGATCCCAATAATCAGGCCGTCCGCGATCTTTCCCATGGTCGCGGCCACAATTCCCATGAGAAACGCAATCACTGCGCTGATGGCCGCCGCGCTGTGCGTGCTTGGCCCGCTGAGCGTGCCCATCGGGGCCATTCCCATTTCGCTGTCAAACTTTGTCATCTGCCTGACCGCATGGCTGCTGGGGCCCAAGTTTGGCACCCTGAGCGTGGCGGTGTACCTGCTCATCGGCCTTGTGGGCGGCTTTGCCCCTGCTGCCGCTGCCACTGCCGAGGCAGTCCGCAGCAGGGAACTGACCTCGCAGGAGGCTTCGGCTTTGCTGCCCGCCTGCATCTGTTCCGGGCCATCCTTTGTTATTCTGACGGTTGGGGAGCAGCTGCTGGGCAGCCGTACGGCGGGGGTGTGTCTGTTTGCCGCACAGGTACTGGCAGGCTGGCTGACAGCGGCGCTGCTCTGCCGTGTTCGCGGCATACCGGAGCCTTTGCCCGCGCCGCCCGCTGCCGCGCAAACTGAACCGCCGCCGGCGCTGGATGCTATCCTTGCGCAGGCGGCGGTGACCTACCTGAAATTGTGCGGCTTTGTGCTGTATTTTCGCCTGTTGGCGGCAGGCTGCGGGCTGCTGCTGCCCGCGGCGCTTGCACCCTTTCCCGCCATGCTGCTGGAAGTGTGCTCCGGCTGCGACTACGCCGCCCGCACCGGTTTGTGGGCAAGCGGGCTGTGCTGTGCCGCGCTCAGCGTGCAGGGCGCTTCGGTGCTGCTGCAAGTGCGCACCCTCTGCCCGCCGGAGGTCTCGTTCAAACCCTTATTATGGGGCAGAGTGCTGCACCTGCCGCTTTCGCTGGCGCTGTTTTATCTGGGCTTACCGCAGAGCGCTGTGGAAAGCTTCAATACTTTGTGCGCCCGTGTAGTGCCCATGCGTCGCGTGCCGACAGATTGTGCCCTGCTGGTGTTCGCGGTGTGCTGCATCACGGCCTGCGAGGCCTGCCGCCTGACCGAAAAAAGGCACAAAACGCAGCTCCGGCAAACAAAAACCGCTCTGCGGCTTGCAAACCGCCGCAAAATGTGGTAACATAACTCTTGGTTATCATAATACCAAACGCAGCGACGGAGAGAGTAGGCGCTGTCTGCACGGCAAAGAGAGAAGCTTCACCGGCTGAAAGGGCTTCCATGTGCGGCAGGGGCTGAAGTTCGCTCCCGAGCGGTCTGCGCGAACGATGCGGACGCATCTATTAGCACAGGACGGTTGCGCCCCGTTACGGCGTTTGAGCGCTGTCTGCCCTAGTGCAGACGGAAACCGGGTGGTACCGCGGAGCAGAAATGGTCAAAGCTTCGTCCCTTTTGCCTGAGCAGTCGGGCAGGGGACGGAGCTTTTTTGTTATACTCCGCTCCATGAACACAAAGAATAAAGGAGAGAAAATCCATGCAAGCAATGATCGATGAGCTGGCCAAGCAGGCCGCTGAAAGCCTTGGTCAGGTGTCCAGCAAGGAGACGCTGGCTTCCTTCTGGCAGGAATACCTCAGCAAAAACGGCAAGATCCCTGCCCTGATGAAGAATCTGCGCACCGTTGCGCCGGAAGAGCGCCCCGCCATGGGCAAGATCATCAACGAACTCAAGCAGAAGGTGCAGGCAGACTACGATGCAGCCGCCGAGACCGTGAAGCAGGCAGAACTTGCTGCCCGCAACGCCGCCGAGACGGTGGATATCACCCTGCCTGCCAAGACCCGCCCCGTGGGCGGTCTGCACCCGCTGACGCTGGTCGCCAACCAGATCATCGACGTGTTCTCCGGCATGGGCTTTGCCGTGGCAGATGCCCCGGAGATCGAGGATGACGACCACAACTTCACCCGCCTGAACGTGCCCAAGGATCACCCCGCCCGCGATATGCAGGATACCTTCTATCTGTCCGATGAATTCCTGCTGCGCACCCAGACCTCCGGCGGTCAGATCCGCACCATGGACAGCCAGAAGCCGCCCATCAAGGTGCTGATCCCCGGCCGCGTGTTCCGCTCTGACTCGGACGCTACCCACAGCCCCATGTTCCACCAGATGGAAGGTCTGGTTGTGGATAAGGGCATTACCCTGTGCGACCTGCAGGGCATGCTGGACCGCTTTGTGCAGGCTTTGTTTGGCCCGGAGGTCAAAACCCGCCTGCGCCCGTCCTATTTCCCGTTCACTGAGCCCAGTGTGGAGGTTGACGTAAGTTGCTTTGAATGCCACGGCAAGGGCTGCCCCCTGTGCAAGCACAGCGGCTGGATCGAAGTTCTGGGGGCTGGCGTTGTGCACCGCAGCGTGCTGGAAAACTGCGGCATTGACCCTGAGGTATACTCCGGCTTTGCTTTCGGTATCGGTATCGAGCGTATCGCCATGCTTAAGTACGGTATCAACAACATCGGCCTGATGTTCGAGAACGACCTGCGCTTCCTCGAACAGTTCAAGGGTTAAGGAGGGGAACAACAATGAAAGTACCATTCAGCTGGCTTAAACAGTATGTGGATATTGATGTTTCCGCCCAGGAGCTGGAAACCAAACTATTCGACTGTGGCTTTGAAGTAGAAGAACTCATCGACCTTGGCGCTGAGATCAGCAAGGTTGTTGTTGGCGTTGTGACCGAGTGCGTGCCCCAGGAGGGCACCCACCTGCATATCTGTAAGGTGGACTGCGGCGACTATGGCCATGATATTCAGATCTCCACCGGCGCGTCCAATGTGTACGCCGGTATGCACACCCCCGCTGCTCTGGACGGCTCCACGCTGCCCGGAGGCATCAAGATCAAGGCAAAGCCCTTGATGGGCATTGAATCCAACGGTATGCTCTGCTCCGGCGAGGAACTGGGTCTGAACGAGGACCTGTACCCCGGCGCTGAGGTATACGGCCTGCTGGACCTGCCCAAAGATACCGTGCCCGGAACCCCCATTCAGCAGGTTGTTGGGTTGGATGATTATATCTTTGATATCTCCATCACCGCCAACCGTGCCGACTGCCAGAGCGTTCTGGGCATTGCACGCGAAGTTGCCGCTGTGCTGAACAAGCCCCTGAAAATGCCTGCCACCGATTACACCGTGAGCGATTACAAAGACCCGCGCCTGAGCATTACGGTGGAAGCACCGGACCTGTGCCCGCGCTACCTGGGCCACTATGTGCGCAACATCACCACCGGTGAATCTCCGCGCTGGATGCGCCGCCAGCTGGCCTTGTGCGGCCTGCGCAGCATTTCCAACGTGGTGGATATCACCAACTATGTCATGCTGGAAATCGGCCAGCCGATGCACGCCTTTGATATGGACACGCTGGAAAGCTGCCAGATCATTGTGCGCCGTGCCAAGGACGGCGAGAAGATCACCACGCTGGACAGCAAGGAGTTTACCCTGACCCCCCAGAACCTGGTCATCTGCGATGGCGAAAAGCCGGTTGCCCTGGCCGGTGTTATGGGCGGCCTGAACAGCGAGATCAAGCCGGAAACTACCCAGCTGCTGTTTGAATCTGCCAAGTTTGCCCGCGATAACATCCGCAAGACCGCCCGCGGCCTTGGCCAGAACACGGATGCTTCTGCCCATTACGAGAAGGGCATCAGCGAATATACCACCGAGCTGGGCATGGCCCGCGCCCTGCACCTGATCCAGGAGCTGGGCTGCGGCGAAGTGACCGCCACCGAGTTTGACTGCTCTGCCGGTGCTCCGCGTAAAGGCAAGCACTTCACCGCCCGCATCAGCGCCATCAACGCCATTCTGGGCATTACCGTGCCCACCGAGGAAATTCTGGCCATCCTGAAAAAGCTCAGCTTTGAAGTGACGATGGAAGCCGACGGTGACACCATGCAGGTGGTTGCTCCGCGCTACCGCGAGGATATCGAGATCGGCGAGCCGGATCTGGCCGAGGAAGTGATCCGTGAATATGGCTATGACCATATCACCCCCACCTTCCTGAAAGCTGCCCAGGTCACCACCGGGGGCCTGACGGCTGACCAGCACCGCCGCGATAAGCTCAAGAGCGCTATGTGTGCCCAAGGCTTCTATGAGGCTATGACGCTGGCATTCTATGCGGATGCCGACCTGGATGCCCTGCACATTGCCCCCGATGCACCGGAGCGCAATGTCATCCGCATTGTCAACCCCATCTCCTCCAACCTGACCATCATGCGCTCCCTGCTGGCACCCAGCCTGTTGAACGTGGCAGTTACCAATCTGAAAAAGGGCAACGCTGCCGGCCGTCTGTTTGAGCTTTCCAACATTTATGTGCCCAAACAGCTTCCGCTGACCGAACTGCCGGAAGAGCGCCTGCACCTGGGCTTTGTGGCCTTTGGTGAGCATGAGGACTTCTTTGCCGTTAAGGGCGCACTGGAAGACCTGGCTGCTTCCTTCGGCGTAACCTTTGAGGTGGAGCGTGCCGAGGATGTGCCTTACCTGCACCCCGGCATTGCCGCTTACATCCTGTGCAACGGCGTGCGTGTGGGCAGCTTTGGCAAGCTGGCCAACGATGTGCAGGCCGGTCTGGATCTGCCGCGTGACAGCCGCGCCAACCAGAAGATCTTCCTGGGCGAGATCGATTACGAGACGCTGGTGGCACAGCTGCCTGCCGGTCTGCGTTATCATCCGCTGCCGGAGTTCGATACCGTGGCCCGTGACCTGGCTCTGGTTGCTGACGAGGAAACCCCCTGCGGCACCATCATTGCCGAAATGAAGCGCGCCTGCAAGCAGCTGGCCGATGTGGAGCTGTTTGATATCTACCGCAGCGAAGCCATTGGCACCGGCAAAAAGAGCATGGCGTTCACCTTGCACTTTGCACCGGAAAACAAAGCCCTGGAAGCTGCCGATGTGGACCGCTTTGTCAAGAAAATCCTCGGCAACCTCAAGTTCAAGCTGGGCATCGAGATCCGCTGAACTCTTTTGCCGCGTTCGTTGCCGCCCGGCGGTAAGCTGAACGCCTGAACGGAAATAACACAAAACCACCCCTTGCCCCGACCGCACGGTAAAACCTTGTGCGGCAGGGCAGGGGGTGGTCGTTTTATTATTCGGCCACTGGCCTAAATGCGCCGCGCCAAAAACAAACCCGCCGGGGCAGGCAGCTGTTGTGCTGCGCCGCCCCGGCGGGTGCTGCTATCTATGGTGCTGTAGTCAATCAGGTATCGGAATCCAGCTTCAGCACGGCGGTAAAGGCTTCGCTGGGCAGGGTCACGCTGCCCAGTTTGCGCATCTTCTTTTTACCGGCTTTCTGCTTTTCCAGCAGCTTCTTTTTACGGGTAATATCGCCGCCATAGCACTTGGCCAAAACATCCTTGCGCACGGCCTTGACTGTTTCGCGGGCAATGATCTTGCCGCCCACGGCCGCCTGAATGGGAATTTCAAACAAAGCGCGCGGGATGTTTTCCTTCAGCTTTTCGCAGATGCGGCGCCCCTTGGCGTAAGCGTTATCCGCAAATACGATCATCGAAAGCGCATCCACGATCTCGCCGTTCAGCAGGAAGTCTAGCTTGACCAGCTCGGACTGGTGCCAGCCCTCCCACGCATAGTCATAGCTGGCGTAACCGCGGCTGCGGCTCTTGATGGCGTCAAAGAAGTCATAAACAATTTCGCCCAGCGGAATCTGGTAATGCAGGTCCACGCGAGTCTCATCCAGGTAATCCATCGCAATCAGGGTGCCGCGCTTTTGCTGGCACAGGTCCATCAGCGGGCCAACATAATCGTTGGGGGTGTAAATGTGGGCATCCACAAATGGTTCTTCCGCCTTGGCAATGCGGGCCGGGTCGGGATAGGCGGAGGGGTTATCGATCACTTCCACCGTGCCGTCCGTCAAGGTCAGCCGGTACTGAACACCGGGGGTGGTGGTGATCAGGTCAAGGTCAAACTCGCGCTCCAACCGCTCGGTGATGATTTCCATGTGCAGCAGCCCAAGGAACCCGCAGCGGAAGCCGAAGCCCAGGGCCGCACTGGTTTCCGGCTCAAAGCTCAAGGCGGCATCGTTCAGCTGCAGCTTTTCCAGCGCATCTTTCAAATCAGGGTAGTCGGCGCCATCGGCGGGGTAAATGCCGCAGAACACCATCGGCGTTACCTGGCGGAAACCGGGCAGAGCTTCCGCCGTGGGGGCTTCGGCCAGGGTGATGGTATCGCCCACGCGGGTATCGCGCACGGTCTTGATGGAGGCCGTCAGGTAGCCGACTTCACCGGCCTCCAGCTTATCGCAGGGGGCCAGGGCAGTAGCACCCATGTGGCCCACTTCCACCAGCTGGAAGGTTGCGCCGGTGTTCATCAGCTTGATGGTATCGCCGGGGCGCACGGTGCCTTCAAACACGCGCACATAGACGATAACGCCCTTGTAGCTGTCGTAAATGGAGTCAAAGATCAGGGCTTTCAGCGGGGCATCGGGGTCGCCCTGCGGGGCGGGAACATCCTGCACCACGCGTTCCAGCACTTCGCGGATATTGATGCCCATCTTGGCGCTCACGCGCGGGGCATCCATGCAGGGCAGACCGATGACATCCTCCACCTCTTTGGCGGCGGCATCCGGGTCAGCGCTGGGCAGGTCAATCTTATTCAGGATGGGCACAACTTCCAGGTTGTGGTCAATGGCCAGGTAGCAGTTGGCCAGCGTCTGGGCTTCCACGCCCTGGCTGGCATCCACCACCAGGATGGCACCCTCACAGGCAGCCAGGCTGCGGCTGACTTCGTACTGAAAGTCAACGTGGCCCGGCGTGTCGATCAGGTTGAACTCGTATTCCTTGCCGTCATCGGCGTGGTAGTGCATGGTAACGGCGCGGGCTTTGATGGTAATGCCGCGCTCGCGTTCCAGCTCCATGTCGTCCAGAATCTGGTCCTCCATGGTGCGCTTGTCCACGCTGTCGGTCAGCTCCAGAATACGGTCCGACAGTGTGGACTTGCCGTGGTCAATGTGGGCAATGATACAAAAGTTGCGAATATTGTCGCGTGCCATCAGGTTTCCTCCAAATCGTTCCAGATACGCACCGGCGCGCCGTCCCGCAGGTAAACACGGGGAACCCGGCGGCTGATGCCGCAGATAATTTCATAGTTGATGGTGCCGGTCTTAGCTGCAATGCTGTCGGCGGTATCTGCGCCGATCGCAGCGTTTTCAGGGCCGAATACCGTTACTTCATCATTCATTTTAACATCGGGGATGTCGGTCACATCCACCAGGGTCTGATCCATGCACACCCGGCCGATTATCGGGGCGGGCTTTCCGCGGATGCTCATAACCCCCGCATTGGGGTTGCCATTGCTGCCGGAAAGCGCGCGGGGGTAGCCGTCCGCATAACCAACGCATACGGTGGCAACCTTGCGGGGTGTGTTGGCTGTGTAGGTGCGGCCATAGCTCACGCTCTCGCCGGGTAAAAGGTCCTTTACAAATTCCACAACACTTTTCAGCGTCATGGTGGGGCGCAGGCCGTCAAAATGCACTTCCGGGCTGGGGTCCAGCCCATACAGGATAATGCCTGCGCGGGTCAGGCTGTGGTGCCATTCCGGGTGGCGCATTTGTGCGGCAGAGTTGGCGCAGTGGATGGTGTGCAGGGCAATGCCGTCCGCCTGCAGCCGCTGCACGGTGCGCTCAAACAGGGCGTGCTGGGCTTGGGTGTAGGCTTCGTTTTCCGGCGTGGTGCTGTCTGCCACGGCAAAATGCTGGAAAATACCGCTGAAGTGCAGCTTGGGCAGGGCGGCGCAGCGCTCCATGGCAGCGATTGCCGCCTCAAAGTCAGAACGCACGCTGAACCCAATGCGTCCCATACCGGTATCAACCTTAAAGTGGCAGTGTACCTCCACGCCGGCGTTTTGGGCGGCAGCGGAAAGCGCCTTGGCATACTCTTCGGAATAGACGGTCTGGGTAATGCAGTTGAACGCCAGCTGATCCACCTGCAGCGGGTCGGTGTAGCCCAGGATCAAGATGGGTTTACTGATCCCGTGGCGGCGCAGGTGCCGCGCTTCGGCCAGGCAGCTGACCGCAAAAGCGGCTGCACCGTTTTCTTCCAGCCAGGGCCCGGCCACAGCGGCACCGTGGCCGTAAGCGTCCGCCTTGACAACGCAGCACACCGGCGCGCCCACCGTCTTTTGGATCAGTGCCAGGTTGCTCTGCATAGCATCCAGATCAACCAATGCCCAACAATGCTTTTCGTACAGTTCGTTCGTCATTGCAATCCACCCCATTTCGATACAAAACACAACGGGGAATCTAGCCCCGCGTGTGCCCGGTATGCAGCGGCCGCCAGCCGTCAATGCCGCTTTGCTGCAAAGCGTGCAGTGTTTTCTGACGGAAAGCCGGGTCGTCCCGGCTCATCTGCTGCACAAACAATTTGGTCTGTTCGCGCACTGTGGCACCATCAGCCGGGCAGCGGCTTTTGATGATGGGCAGCCCGGCGTGGGATACCGCGCTTTTTACCTCGCTTTCGGTGGCAAAGATCATTGGCCGGATCAGCGTAATCTTGCGCTGGTCCAGATAGGTCACGGGCGAAAAACACCCAATACGGCCTTCCCGCCAAAGGTTCATGTAAAAAGTCTCCACGGCATCATCCAGGTGGTGCCCCAGCGCCACTTTGTTGCAGCCGAGTTCCTGCGCGGCAGCGTGCAGTGCCCCGCGCCGCATTTTGGCACACAGCGCGCAGGGGTTCGGCTCTTTGCGGTAATCAAATACCACGGGGCCGATATCCGTGCGCCGTATTTCGTAAGGAATGCCTTCCTGCGCAAACAGGTCCGCAAGTGGCTGGTAGTCGGCTTCCACCCCGCCAAAGCGCGGGTCCAGCGTGACCGCCATGACCTCAAACGGAACGCCGAGATACCGCCGCAGGTGTCCCAGCGCCACGGTCAGCGCAACGCTGTCCTTCCCGCCGGAAACACCAACGCATACCCGGTCGCCCGGTGCGATCATCTCGTAATCCTGCACTGCCTTGCGCAGCAGACCCTCCAAGCGCTGCATGCCCGTTCCACCTTACCTTTATACACTCTAAGACGATACTATAAACATCGCTATTATAGCACATCCTGCTGCCCAATGCCAACAGCCGCAGCCAAATCGGAAGAATTTTATCAAAGCACCGCACAGGAGCTGCAAAAACAAAGCCGCGCCCGCGCCGCAGTTTGGCTGGCAAAGCAGGGCAGGGGAGAAAAGCGGAAACCAGCAGACTGCACAAAGCGGGCAGAACACTTTGCTGCAGGGTACACAAAAACAGGTGCAAAAGGCAAAACAGTAAAATGCCGTTAGCGAAAACGTTAGAAAACAAGAGAAAACACAAGAAAACAAGAGCTACGCGAGAATAAAATGATTTTATTTGCAAAATCCCTTGACGAAACAGCGCGTATTTGCTAAAATCATACTTGCGCGAAATCAGCGCAGTGCCGTGCTGTGCATTGCGCTTTGAATAAACCGAAATGATTCGGATGCGTCACTATAAAGTATGGAGGATTCAAATCATGAGCACTACTCTCGCTAAGCCCGCTGAGATGGTCGACCGCAAGTGGTATGTTATTGATGCTGCCGGCAAACCGCTCGGCCGCGTTGCTGCCCAGGCCGCTGTCCTGCTGCGTGGTAAGAACAAGACTACCTTTACCCCCAATGTTGACTGCGGTGACCATGTCATCGTGATTAACTGCGACGAAGCTGTTCTGACTGGCAAGAAGCTGGAAAAGAAGTATCATCGCACCCATTCTGGCTGGATCGGCGGCCTGAAGGAAACCCAGTATAAGACCTTGATGGCTGAAGCCAGCGATAAGGCTATGACCTACGCTGTTAAGGGCATGGTTCCTTCCAACACCCTGGGCGCTAAGGCTATGACCCGCCTGCACTGCTACAAGACTGCTGAGCATGCACATGCTGCCCAGAAGCCCGAAGTTGTGGAATTTTGATAAGGAGGCAATAGAAGATGTACGAAACTAAACAGTATTTCTACGGCACTGGCCGTCGTAAGCATTCCGTTGCCCGCGTCCGCGTCTACAATGGCACCGGCAAGATTACCATCAACAATCGTGATATCGACGATTACTTCGGCCTGGAAACCCTGAAGCTGATGGTCCGCAGCCCGCTGGCTCTGACCAACACCGATGGCAAGTTCGACATCGTGATTAACGTTGTCGGCGGCGGTACTTCCGGCCAGGCTGGCGCTATCCGCCACGGCCTGTCCCGCGCTCTGCTGCAGTTCGACCCCGAGCTGCGCAGCACCCTGAAGAAGGCTGGCTTCCTGACCCGCGATCCTCGTATGAAGGAACGTAAGAAGTACGGTCTCAAAGCTGCTCGTCGCGCACCGCAGTTCAGCAAGCGCTGATTTATTCAATCCGATTCTTATTATGTCGGCTCATTTTGGGCCGACATTTTTTATGACGTGTTTTCTGTTACAGTCAGGAACATAGTGCCTGCCCGTTCAGGCGGTTGGACTTGATGTGGAAGGGGAACTTATGTTATCAACAAAAACAAAAGAGCATATCCGGCGCCGTGCCGCGCTTGGGTTGCCGCGGTGGGGAACTCTGCTGGTAAGCCTGGGGGCGCTGGCGGGCTGTGTGGCCTTCACCGGCAGCCAGCTGCATGTGGTTAAAATTACCGATACCCACGGTGCACAGGGCATGGCTATCACCTCGGCGCATGATATCAAAACGCTGATGCAGCAAGCCGGCATTGCGGCACCCGATACCGAGGACGAGCTGGAAATTACCGAGGATGCAGGCCTTGACCAGATCCACATCCTGCGCGCTTACACCGTGCCCGTCACGGTGGACGGCGGTGTGCAGGAGGTTGTGGTGACCGGCGGCACTGTGGGAGATGTTCTGGCGGAAACCGGCATTACCCTTGGCCCAGATGACTGGATTGAGCCTGCGCTGGATACCCCGGCCCAGGAAAACACCATGGTGACCATCCAGCGGGTGCGCTATGAAGAATACACTCAGGACGAAGTGATTCCCACTGAGACCCAGTATGTGGAAACCAGCCTGTTCTACCGCAAACAGAGCAAAGAACAGCTGATCCGGCAGGGCAGCGACGGCCTGTGCAGCGTGAGCTACCGGGAAACCTATGTGGATGGCGAACTGACTGACACAACAGAAACGAACCGCGAAACTGTGATAGAAATGGTGCCCACCATTATAAAACACTATGACGAGCAGGCACCTGTCAGCTCCTTCGTGGGCCCCGAGATTGTGGACGGCAAACCATGCGAGGGCATTGCGGCGACTTATACCGCACAGCGTTCCACCGGGTATTCGGCATCGCCGACGGCAAAAGGATCTTCGGGGCGGCGGCTGACCTATGGTACGGTGGCGGTCAACCCCAATGTGATTCCCTATGGCAGCCTGATGTATATTACCTCCGCAGACGGCCGGTTTGTGTACGGTTATGCTTATGCGGCAGATACCGGCACAGCCATGATGACGGGGAGCGCATTTATTGACCTGTATTACGAGACTTACTCCGAAAGCGTTGATAATGCAGTGATTGCCGTGAATGTGTATGTGCTGGACAGCGATACCGCAGCCAAGTATAAAGAAGAAAACGACGCCATTTTAGAGGCAGATAATACGCCCGGATTATAAGGCAACACCGCACAATTCCCGCCTTGCGGCTTAAGC
>OHVS01000833.1_pt1 | contig 11943 bp, 9 predicted proteins | sample 1579531 | NCBI WGS metagenome assembly OHVS01 (sample SAMEA3882531, study PRJEB24775) | human gut metagenome | biome: human-associated habitat; feature: intestine environment; material: feces | place: Netherlands | collected 2009/2010
CCTTCCACAACCTGAAGACTTGATACCTGATAAAGGATCACACCATCCATGTCTGCACGACAGATTTCCTGTACATTTCCCTCATAATCACGGATCTCTCCAAGATACTCATCCTGATGAACGATATCGCCTGGTTTCTTCACCGGATACCAGAGACCGTTGACACTGGCGCACTGATAACGCACATCATCCATTTTCAGCGGATAGTACGTACTGTGGGAACGGATTCCGTTATAGGCTCCGATGCTGCAGAGGATATTTCTCACATCTCTTCGCATGGAATCCACTTCCTCCCGTTCCCAGGTTCCCATACAGCCGCGTTCCAGAAGGACCGCCGGAATATGGAAGGTACTTGCCGCATAATTGTAGGCGCCGCCTGTACTCACATTTGACTGTACCATATATGGGACATCAACCTGCTCTGCCATTTTTCGGGAAGCTTCCACGATCTCCGGCTTTGCCACGCCTGCAAAATATACATACGGAGTCAGTTCCTCGTAATCGTCACCGCCGTGAAGATCGATATAATAATCTGCCTTCCGGATCAGGGATTCTGTGATGGCCGCTGCCAGTCGTTCCATTTTTGTGCCATCTTTTCTGCCAGGGAAAACACGGTTCAGATTTTTTCCGTCTTCCCAGCTGATGCTGCCTGCACGCTTCTCAAAGTCTTCCCGGTTCAGCACCTTTACCAGAACCAGCTGGCCCTTTACCTTTTCCGGCTTCAGCCGCTTCGACAGCTCGATCAGAGTCTGGATTCCCACATACTCTCCTGCATGAAGACCTGCTGTGACGAGAACGGTTTTTCCAGGATCTTTTCCACGGATGATGGTTGCAGGAAGGACAAATTCTCCATCTCCGAGCTCAAGAAAGCCTTCTGTTTTTTCTCCTGCCGCAACCGGAAGATTCAGGAAATGATCCGGCTTTACACCAGTTACCATAAACATTGGTGTGGACTGATAATTTAATCTTTCCTCCTCACTCCAGACCGTTTTCCATATTTCTGTGTCTGTGCGGATTCCAAGAAGTCCTGCTTCTCGGAGAGTTTTTACATCCCACTGGGGACGATTGATCTTTGACAGCGGTACCTGGAGGGCGATCCGCTCCATGCGCTCAATATCCGTACAGAGATAATGATCGTCCAGACTGTTGTTCTCCACATTTTTCCGGTCGTTTTCGTAGGCCTTACGCTGCTCTTCCTCATAAAGATAACCGTACCAGTTGGCATCAAAATTCAGAAGTCTTCCTCCTACCTTCAGTACACGGACCCACTCTCTGTAAGCAACATCAGGATGCTCCAGATTCCAGGTAAGATTTCGGGAAATGACCACGTCAAAGGTATTATCCTCAAAATCCAGCTTCTGTGCATCCATCCGCAAAAAGCGGATATTCCGGCAAAGATCTCCTGCATTTTCCTTTGCCTTTTCCAGCATTCCTTCCGTATAATCCACTGCATCTACATGATATCCGGCTTCTGCCAGGATCACAGGAAAAAATCCGGGGCCTGTTCCGATATCCAGGATACGGATCTCTTCCTTTGGCTTGTCTGGAAACTGGCTGGTCAGCACCTTAAGCCATGCGTTTTTCTGCGTTCCTGCAAGCTCTTTATGATTCACTTCGGAGTACCCTTCTGTACGGGTGCTCCAGTAAGATTCGATTTCATCGAGAAGTTTTTCCACGTTGATTCCTCCGCACTTTTCTATTCACGTGAGGGAGATCAGGTCCCTCACAGGTCACGTTTAATGTACCAAATTGTCAGGGTTTTAACAAGCCCCTGGGGGGGATTCCCAAAATTGCTCTGCTGATAAAATTCCAAATGCCACACACTGCTTCTGTACTCCTGTCCACCTTGTAATTCTCCGAATGCTGTGGTATCATCCTGGCTGTAGTAATTCAGTAATATAACCGAAATTGAAAGGATGGTTCATATACAAATGACAACACAGGAACTGGCTTATGAAGTCATCAGCCGTTTAAAAAAAGAGTATCCGGACGCAGACTGTACTCTGGATTATGATGATGCCTGGAAGCTTCTTGTAAGTGTCCGTCTGGCAGCTCAGTGCACCGATGCCCGGGTCAATGTAGTTGTTCAGGATCTCTATGCAAAATACCCGGATGTGGCAGCCCTGGCAGCAGCAGAGCCGGAAGCGATCGAAGCCATTGTACGTCCCTGCGGCCTTGGAAAAAGCAAAGCCCGGGACATCAGCGCCTGTATGCGCATTCTCCACGAACAGTATCACGACAAGGTGCCGGAAGACTTTAACGCACTTCTGAAGCTTCCCGGTGTGGGCCGAAAAAGCGCAAACCTGATCATGGGGGACGTATTCGGCAAGCCCGCCATTGTAACAGATACTCACTGTATCCGCCTTTCCAATCGCATCGGCCTTGTCCATGACATGAAGGATCCGAAAAAGGTGGAAATGGCTCTCTGGAAGATCATCCCTCCGGAAGAAGGCAATGATCTCTGCCACCGTCTTGTCAATCATGGAAGAGAAGTCTGTACAGCGCGGACAAAGCCTTACTGTGACCGTTGCTGTCTCAATGATATCTGCGAAAAAAATGGGATCTGAATGTATGCAGTTCAATAAACCTTCAGACCCCGGAAAGGAAAAACATAATGAATTTCAAAAAACTGGAAAATAATCTCCTGGATATGATCCAGGAACAACAGGTAAAGATCGGATACATGAGCGGAGTTACCCGTTTTTATTATCCGCTGCAGTCTCTGAACCGCCTTCTTGGCACAGAGCTTACGGAAGAAGAAATGCAGCATGCAATGGAAAAATTCTCAGATCATGCCTGTGACCGTCTTGGAAAAGTAACGGCTTCTTCCAAAAACGGGCGTTTCTGCATCACCCTGCCGCCTCAGGCCTCGGACTACGTTCACGAAAACCGGAAGCCGAGTGAATTTCTGGTACACTTTATAGGCACGGTTGCACGTCATGGCTGTACTCTGGATGAAGTGATGGACGTTTTTCATGCTTATTCCGAACATGTACACGTGGAAAAAACAACCGGAACCGGATTTGATTATCTTGTATATTTCGAAGACGGGATCCCGGATGACTACCGGTATTGTCTGTCCCTGGAGGGTGAGCATATGATCTATCATAAGTTCACACCGGAGGACTATGAGGACTTCGGATTTTGATCTCCGAACATCGGGCAAGTTTCCCCCACTGCTTATTGCTTTTCGCAACCCTGCACCGCCGGTCTGCAGACAGATCTTCAAAAAGTCCTCTGCAGATCGACGGTTGTTTTTATTTTCTATGCACGGAATTTCTTCTGCATCTCCCGCACCATATCTTTCCTCTTAAACAGGAACAGCCATATCAGCATCAGGAAACTGACGCATATGCAGATCAGCGACGGATACAGCACCGTTACCACACCGGCAGCCAACAGGATCACAGGGATCACTCCTCCGAAAGCTCCTGCCTCCAGAAGATAGATCATATATTCCGCCACCTCCAGCTTCTGTACCGCAGTGATCACCCACATGGAGCAGATCACAGCAAGCGAAGCCAGAGGAAGCAGATAATCCACAGACCAGCCACGCCAGCCGGTAAACACATCCCAGAGCACACCTGCTACCGTTACGATCACCAGCTGCCACATTTCATTCTTCAATAGATTCCGCCGCTTCACATACGCCACCGAAACCATCAGCCAGGTGCAGAACGCTCCTGCAGTCACAAACCAGGCCCAGCCTATATGACTATCCAGCAGATAATCGATCAGATTACATACCACAGCCAGCACAATACACAGAAATGTAAAGCTCTCAAAAAGCTTCATCTGCTGTTTCTGCTCCTCTTTCTGTCCCGGAAGATCATTCTCCCGAATTGTACAGGATACCTGCTCATTTTTCAGTCTCTCCACAAAATTCCGCTCAATATTTCCATTGGGGATCTTGGACGTAAAGCTTAAAACCATCTCATCTCCAAAAGAACAGGAACACAGCTGCAGACTGTCCGTGCTTGCAAAAAGTCCGAATCTCTGAATATATTTCCGATATTCCTCCGGCATCCGGATGATCCCCACATTGGAATAGATCGCCGTGATAGACCTCCCTCCGAGAGTCGTCCCGGCAAGAAGGAACGGGGTTTTGATCTCCAGTGGTACCAGACGCAGGATCGGATTTTTCTCCAGGCTTACCAGATCATTCAGCTTCGCCTCGATCACATCTTTGCTCAGTTCTTTTGCAAACTGCTCCTTTACGGATTCAAGAATATCCTCAAAAGTCGTTTCCGCAGAAAAATAACAGCTGATCTCGATCCATCCGAAAAAATTTGCCATAGACCGGGACGGAAAATAATTTCTCAAATTTACCGGGATCATCAGACCAATGGGCTTTTTCGCCTGGTTCTGAGGTACTTCTTCATGGATCGCCCAGATAAGTGCTGCCGTAAGAAAAACCGTGATCGACACACCGGCCGATTTTGCACGGGCGTGAATCTCTTTTACCGGAATACAGACTTCCGTGATACTCATATCCTCCTGCCTGAGCTTCTCGCCTTTTAACTGGAAGGCAGGCTTCTTGGACTCTCTCTTTCTTGGCGCATCTGAGGAATAATACTGGGAAAAGCTGTCCTCCTCGAAGTCCGTTTCCGTCAGCATATCTTCGCTGACCTTGGAAAATGTTTCCTCTGGATGGCGCAGGATCAGATAATTGCTCACCAGTTCTTTCAGAAACAGCATCGCTCCGGTGCCGTCTGTCAAGGCATGGAATACTTCGAAATTGATTCGGGTTTTATAGTAAGAAACCTGGAAAAGAAGCGTTTTGTGGTCGGGTACGTAAATCTCACTGCACGGCGGACGCTTTTCCTCTTCTACTTTTGCTGGCAGATCGCGCTGCTCCAGATAGAACCAGAAAAGACCTTTCCGCAGTACCATGGAAAACACCGGGTAATGCTCCATTGTCTCCTCCAGCGCTTTCTGCAGCAGATCCGCCTGGATGTCCTCTTTCAGTTGGCAGTAAAACCGGAAGACTCTCGTATCCTTTTTTCCGGTGGCCGCCGGAAATGCCTGTGCCGCGTTGTCCAGCTTTCTCCAGCGCGAAGAATGTTCTTTCTTCATTTTCTATGCCTCCTTACGCCTTCCCGTGTGTCAATTGTTTCTTCACTGCTGCTATGTTTTCCAGTTCTTCGTCTGCATTTTTCTGCTGTTTTTCTTTCCTTAAAAATGCATTCATATACTGAAAACTTTCCTGCACATATAGGTGTTCAATGCCAAGCGCAAAATAGCCGTGCAATGCGCCCTTGATCCGATGATGTTCAACCAGATTGCCAGCCCTTTTCAGCTTTTTCGCATAATCCTCGCCCTCATCGCGCAGCGGATCGTACTGCGCCGTCAGTACCAGCGTGTCCGGCAGTCCCTGCAGATTTTCTGCCAGTACCGGTGCAAAGTACGGATTTTTGCGGTCTTCTTCGGTCCGCTGATACAGAATTACATAATCTTCCATTTTGACACTGGTCAGAAGGTATCCGGTTCCATTGGTTTTCACGGATTTGTACGGTGATTTCTCTGTGTAACAGGAATTCACCGCCGGATAAATCAAAATCTGTTTCCCCGGCAGCAGTTCTTTTTTATCCCTCGCCATCAGGCAGACCGCAGCCGCAAGATTTCCTCCTGCGCTGTCGCCCATGATCGTGACATTTTCCGGCGCTACCTCCGGCAGAATCTCCCCGCGCAGCATTGCCTGGGCGGCGGCGTAGCAGTCTTCTAAGCCTGTCGGGAAACGATGCTCCGGTGCAAGACGGTATTCTACCGATACAACAATCTGCCCCGTCGACTGCGCCATGCGTGCGCAGACACGGTCGTATGTCTCCACACTCTCGGTTGTCCAGCCGCCGCCATGGAAGAACAGAATCGCTTCTTTTGCACCATGCTCCTCCATTTTTTCATCCGGGAAGAACAGCCGAATCGGAACCTTGTAGTCCCCATTATATATTTCCATATCCAATTTTCGCAGAAAAATACGGATCGGATCCAGCTTCTTGATATCGGCAAGCCGACGGGCGGATTCTACTTCAATTCCGCCGTAGGACAATACATTTAAAATGGCTTTGACTGCTTTTTTCATTCGCTCTCTCCTCTGTTGCTATTTTCTGCTTCTGTTTTTCGTCTAGTTGCAATGTACTGCTTCAAAAATTCATACATCTGCTCATCCGTTGGCGGACAGCCTTTCAGATTGCATGCGAACCCGGAAGTACAACTTCCTACACCAAGCGCCCCGCTCTTTCCCCGGTATCCCTGCCCGATGCAGATTTTTTCGCGGAGTTCCGGCAGCAGTCCTTCCTCTTTCAGCCGGTCGAGCGCCGGGATCAGATAGCCGTAGCAGGCACTGCAGGACTCAACTTCCTCTACGGCATCCTGCAGTTCCACGATCTTCCGTTTTTCCGGAATCACTCTTTTTTCACCAATTTCGCCAATTTGGCGGATTGAAAGCCGTGTGAGATCAGCGCTGCCCACGCCCAACTCTTCTGCCATTTTGACATACGGGACATCTTCTGGCTTATAATGCAGTTCCGCGCAGACATATGCATCGATCAACACCGGATCTAACCCAGCGAAAAGGCGATTCATAATAAACGGATTACCGCCATCCTCAAAGTCAAGGTCTCCGCAGATATTATCCACCAAAATAAAATCCTGATGAATCCCCAACCCCAGATGCGCAATTGGCCGATGAAGTCCCATGGCATGAAAATGACGTTTTTCTTTATTCGGCAAGAGACCTTTCATGTTTTTCAGTGCGCAGGTAATTTTAGTCTGGCAATGGCCTTTCATAACCGGGACATTGATCATAAAATCCACCTTTTTCGCACATTCGCAAATCTGAAGTTCCATATCACCACACTGCACCGGCATGCTTTTTTCCTTCTGCGCATCGATAAGCGGAACGCCGTACTGTTCCGAAAGCATACGGTATCCACAGACCTCAAACGATTCCTCTGTCTTATCCCCGACCCAGGAGCCTTCCATGATTTGAAGATTAGCAAATCCGTTTTCCTGAAGATATTCGATGATCCCCGCAACCACCTCCGGATGTGTCGTCCCTCCAAACTCCGCCGGGACAGGTGCTACCAGATTTGGCTTAATACCGATGAGACTGACCTTCGAAGGAATGAGCGTAGCTAAGGCACATTTGTTCAAAAGCTGTTTTGTCATTTCTTTATATTCCATTCCCTGTATCTGGATAATTTCGTTTTTATTCATTTAGTATTGCGGCCCCTTTATTCTGATTTGATTTTTTCTGACATTCGATATTCTTTAGTATATAATAGTTACTGCTTTCTTTCAACTCATCCAAAAACAAAATCATTTCCTGTGAACTGTAACCATTCCCATCATCTCCAGCTTCATAGAAAATTAAGCACTGTATGCTTGTAAGATTTCCAATCGCATTGTATAATAACTGGAAGACGGTACACAGAAAAAGTACCTCATCAGAAAGGAACTGACATGAGTTTTGAAGATGATTTAAAGGATGTCGGCGACAGTATTGGAAAGCTTGTGGATAATGCTGTAAATTCTCAGGATTTTCAGGAATTAAACCGGAAGATTTCAGACACCATCAACCAGTTTGTCTACCCAAACCGGAAGGGACCATTCCGTGCAAATGGCACACAGGAGCCGTCCCGCGGCTATTCCGCAGATACTTCCTACAGCAGCCAGCATTCTTCCCATAATAATACAGCGCAGCAGACCGGACCGCATCACTATTCCTACGGGCCGGGAGGCACGATGCCGGGTAAGAGCGCGAACCCGGTTCCCAAACCTTCCCATACCTGGCAGACCCCCCAGAATACGGAATGGAACAGCCGCATACAAGAACGCCGTGTACTGCGCGAGCGCTTTATGCCATCCACCGATCTTGCACTTGTCGGCGGATTTCAGACGGCTGCCGGCTGGGGTGTCACCGGACTGTTCGGCTGCTGCACAGCGCTTAGTCTCTATTCCTTATTTGCAAGTCCGAATGACAGCGCGCTGATTCCTTCTCTTATTTTTGCCGCATTTACCATCGGCGGCGGCATTCTTCTGAAAAAGGGAAGTAAAAACCGGCGTCTGGTCCGCCATTTCCGCCAGATCTGTACGCTGATCGGCACAAAGGAATATATTTCTACGAAAGAACTCTGCGACAGTATGCACTGTGAGAAAGGCGAGCTTCTGACCGATATTACGACCATGATTGATAAATCCATGCTGCGCCAGGGCCACCTCGACGAGAATGGTACCTGTCTGATGGTGACAAAGGACTGCTACGACCAGTACCGCGCAATGCTCGCCAGCCAGAAGGAACAGCAGATTGCTGAACAGAAAGCACGTGAACAGCTGGAGGCCTCCGGTGTAACGCCGGAATATCAGCAGATGCTGGAAGAATGTGAATCTTATATTCAGAAGATCCATCAGTGCAACCTGGATCTGCCGGGTGAAGTCATCACAGCCAAGCTGAGCCGTCTCGAAACGGTTGTTACCCGGATTCTCGAGGAGGCAAAAAAGCGCCCAAAAGAAGCCGCCGCCCTACGGAAATTTATGGATTACTATATGCCGACAACCTGGAAGCTGCTCGACGCTTACCGTTCCTTTGAGAACGAACCAATTCAAAGCGACAATATTCTCCGAACCAAGAAGGAAATCGAGGACACACTGGATACCATCAATGCCGCATTCGAAAAGCTGCTTGATGATCTGTTCCAGACAACGGCATGGGATATTTCTTCTGATATCTCTGTTCTGCAGACGATGCTGGCGCAGGAGGGACTGACAAATCAGGCAGGTCCGTCAAAGCAGGATATTGAGCCGCTTCACATGTAACTATTCAAAGCTATACAATTGAAATCAAATCACCGGTTACGTTTCCGTACCGAAGAAAAGGAGAATAGAAAACATGAATGATTTTATAAAGGACACCACTGAAATTCCAAGCTTAAGTTTCGGTGCTCCGGAGCCGGAACCGGAGCTTCCGGTACAGCAGCCGGAAGAAAAGAAAGAGGTCATGGATGATTCTGTTCTGTCCGACGAACAGAAAGCCATGGTGGATGCCTTTGTTTCCCAGATTGATCTTGCCAATACAAACGGCATTCTGCAGTACGGTGCCGGTGCCCAGAAGAAAATGGCAGACTTTTCCGAGAAAACGCTGGAGAACGTCAGAAGCAAAGATCTCGGGGAAGTCGGCGATCTGCTCACCTCTGTTGTGACAGAGCTGAAAACGTTTGACGCAGAAGAAGAAAAGGGACCATTCTCTTTCTTTAAGAAAAGCACGAACAAACTCAATGCAATGAAAGCGAAGTATGACAAGGCAGAGGTGAATGTCAATAAAATCTGTGACGTGCTCGACGGCCACCAGCGGCAGCTTCTGAAAGACATTGCCATTCTGGATCAGATGTATGCACAGAACCTGAATTATTTTAAAGAGCTGACCATGTACATTCTCGCAGGAAAGAAAAAGCTGGAGCTGGTACGTTCCACAGAACTCCGTGATCTGCAGAATAAAGCGCAGATGACCGGAAAGGCCGAAGATGCACAGGCTGCCAAGGATCTCGAAGATCTCTGCAACCGATTTGAGAAGAAACTGTATGATCTGGAACTGACCCGTATGGTTTCGATCCAGACAGCGCCGCAGATCCGCATGATTCAGAACAGCGATTCTGTAATGGCCGAAAAGATCCAATCCACACTCGTCAACACCATTCCGCTCTGGAAAAACCAGATGATCATTGCACTCGGCGTTCATCACTCGACTGAGGCTGCCAAAGCACAGCGCCAGGTTTCGGATATGACAAATGAGCTTCTGAAAAAGAATGCGGAGAATCTGAAGATGGCAACGATCGAGACTGCAAAAGAATCTGAGCGCGGTATCGTCGATATGGAAACCTTAAAACAGACGAACCAGAGCCTGATCTCTACCCTCGATGAAGTGATGAAGATTCAGGAGGACGGCCGCCAGAAACGTGCCGCCGCTGAAGTTGAGCTGGTACAGCTCGAAAATGATATTAAGAAAAAAATGCTGGAGCTTTCTGCAGGCGGACAGCACTGATACTTTTTGTATCCTATATGAAAAAAAAACGGAGAAGCCTCTTTTTCTGTGGTTTCTCCGTTTTTTACGTCCTGTCTTACCCTTATCTCGGGCGTTCTGCCTTTTCATTCTTTCTTCGGTATTCCGTGAAATAAAATTCAATATCAAAGCAGGTCTGCTCATCGCCCTCTTCTACCATCTCCCAATCCGGTGATTCGTCAAGATCCTCAAAGAAGGTATCCGCCTGATACGTCATGTCGATTCGTGTGACGTATGCCGTATCACAGTATGGGAGAAGCTGACGGTAAATTTCTCCGCCGCCCGCAACATAAATATCGTCGTCCTCATACGGCTTTAACGCTTCCATCAGCTCCCTGATGCTGTGCACAACCGTTGCGCCGCGGACAGTCCATTCCGGATCACGGCTTAAAATAATATTCGTTCTGCCTTTTAAGGGCTGCCCTGCCGGGAGTGTAGCAAGTGTCTTTCTTCCCATCACGACAACGTGTCCCATCGTAGTTTCACGGAAGAATCGCAGATCAGACGGAATACTTACCAGCAACCGTCCCTGATATCCCAGACCCCATTTGCGGTCCGCACTTAAAATTGCTTTCATTTTGTTTCCTCTTTCTGTGTTATTTTCTCATCCATACTGCCGGAACGGAACCCTTCCAGATCCATCGTCAGGTAAGAAAAGCCGAGCTTTTTCAGATATGCAATCATTTCTTCTCTCTTCTCAAGCACTTCCCCCATACGCTCCGGTGCGATTTCAAGACGCACCACATCGCCATGTACACGCAGGCGGAGATTCTCTTCCGCACCGAACAGCGTATGAAGCCATGCTTCGCCGTCCGCAATCCGATCCAGAACGTCATAGTTAATTTCTGCCCCGTAGGGAAGGCGTGTCGCCATACATGGAGTGGATGGACGGTGTGCTACGGAAACGCTGTACTTTGCAGCAAGTGCTTTTACCTCTGTTTTTGTCACATGACACGCTGCAAGCGGGCTGATGACACCATATTCTCTCAGCGCTTTTCGCCCCGGCCGGTAGACATGAAGGTCATCCTCATTTGTTCCGTCGAGTACCTGGGTGACACCGTGATCGCGGGCAAATTCCAGAAGCTTCCCAAAGAGATAGTGCTTACAGAGATAGCAGCGGTTTTCCGGATTGTAACGGATTGCCTCCTGCTCCAGCTCATCAACAAAAAGGACCTCATGAACAGCGCCAACCTCCTTTGCTACTCTTGTCGCTGTCTCCAGGTCGCAGGGCGGATGCAGCCGTGTCTGAAAGGTTACTGCATAAACCTTTGTTCCATATTTTGCAGATGCATCCATGACAAGCTTCAGCAGCAGACTGCTGTCCACACCGCCGGAGAATGCCAGACAGAGATCCTGTTTTGCAATCTCGTCAAGTTGGGTAAGCAATGCTTTTTCCTTATTCTGCATATCTGTTTTCTGTTCTGTCCGGTTCTTTTTCTTTTCCTGTAATTCCATCGTATCTGTCTTCCTTTCCTGTAAAATGACCGATGTCTTCTTATGAGAAAATCCATCGGCGGCACTGCTGCCCCGATGGATTTTCTCATACAGGTATTCCTGTTCTATTTTTTATCGATATGTCGGATCGCTTCCGAAAGCACCGCCTGTCCAGGTATAACGGGTCGGGTTTGTCAGCGGATAATCCAGATTGTCGCCAATGCGGACCGTTGTTCCGCTGCTGACGTTATCATAAATCCATTTTGCATCGATTGCAGCCAGTCTGACACAACCATGTGACATCGGTGATCCCAGGGAATTGAAGTCTACGGCAGAGATCATATTCAGATCCGGTGTGCTGCTCGCTACACCGTGGAAATAAACCGCATCGTAAATCTGTGATACGTATGGTGCCCAGCATTTGTAATCTACACCGTTCATTTCCTTCTTCT
>OHVS01000838.1_pt1 | contig 11902 bp, 9 predicted proteins | sample 1579531 | NCBI WGS metagenome assembly OHVS01 (sample SAMEA3882531, study PRJEB24775) | human gut metagenome | biome: human-associated habitat; feature: intestine environment; material: feces | place: Netherlands | collected 2009/2010
GCTTCTATGATACCCTGGCTCCCTCCGGCACCTCCCTGGGCTACATGTTCCCCGCTCTGTTCGTGACCATCGCCTGCGGCGCCGTGTCCGGCTTCCACTCCCTGGTGGGCTCCGGCACCACCGCCAAGCAGCTGGATCAGGAAAAGGACGCCAAGCCCATCGCTTATGGCGGTATGCTGATCGAGTGCGCTCTGGCCCTGATCTCCGTCTGCGCCGTTGGTTACATCTGGGCGCAGTACGCCGACGGCACCACCGTGACCCCCACCGTGGTGTTCGCCACCGGCCTTGCCTCCATGTTCTCCAAGGTGTTCGGCGCCGGCTGCTACAACGTGGTGTATTCCATGCTGATCCTGGCCGTGTCCGCTTTCTGCCTGACCTCCGTGGATACCGCCACCCGTCTGGCCCGCTATATGTTCCAGGAGTTCTTCACCGCCCCCGGTGAGAGCCGCGAGAATATGCCCGGCTGGAAAAAGGTCCTGACCAACCCCTATGTGGCCACCGCTATTACCGTGGTTGCCGGTGTGGCTCTGGGTATGACCGGCTATGCCAAGATCTGGGCTCTGTTCGGCGCTGCCAACCAGCTGCTGGCTGCCCTGGGTCTGCTGGCTGTGTGCTGCTGGCTGGGCAAGGTCGGCCGCAACAACAAGATGTTCTACTTCCCCATGTTCTTCATGCTGATTGTGACCCTGACCTCCCTGGTGTTCACCATCAAGGCCCAGTTTGCCGGTATCGCTGCCGGCGGCGAGGGTGTTGCCTGGTTCTACATCCGCGCGATCATCGCCATCCTACTGGTGGTTCTGGCCATCGTGCTGGTGGTGGAGGGCATCCAGGCCCTGTCCCGCAACAAGAAGGCTGCCGCCGCCAAGTAACGGCCGCGTGACAAACGTATAGAGACAATAAGGCCCGCGCCCGGCAGCTGCCGGGGGCCTTCGGCCTGCCGGGGAAATCAGCCGCTGCGAGACCGGCCCGCAGATTGGCCGCAGGCCCCACATCCACCGTTGGGCTGTCGGACGTATGTTCCTTAACCGTCGGGTCTGCAGAGATCGGCTCCTCTGGGGCGAGGATCGTACGAAGTGTTTTTTGCGGCATACACGCCCAGCGGAAGCCTCATGGGGGGCGCTGCCGTGAAAAAGAGATCGCCTCCGCCTTTTGGAAAGAAAGATCGTTGCGAAAGAAACCCATCCGGGGAGTCTTTCACTTTCAATCACTGCATTTTCAGAACCTTTATGAAAGCTTTGAAAATGCGCGGGTCGGAGCGAAATCTCTTTTGTCAAAAAAGGCACCGCCCTTTTTTGACAAGCTGAGAGGAGACCCCGGGCTTTTGTCCGGGGCCTCCTCTTTTATGCAGTTGAGAGTTCGGCGGAAGCCGTCACAGCCAGTTGGGCGGGACTGTGTGGTTTCGGTTGACTTTTCAGCGGGCCTTGCGCTTCAGGGTGACGGTCATGGGGATCATCACCACGGTGAAGGAAGCAGCCAGAACCCAAACGATGATGCTGCTGGTGTCGCCGGTCTTGGGGGCGTCGGGCTTGCCGGGCTCCTCGGGCTTGCCGGGGTTCACGGGATCGGGATTCTCGGGCTGGGCAACGCCCTCGTAGGCCGTCTCAGTGAGGCTGCGGGAGAAGATGAAGTTGCTGATGAAGGTGTACTCGTCGGTCTGGTGAATCTTGTGGTTCAGGACGTTGGCAAACAGGGCCATGTCCAGCTTGCCGCTCTGATACTCGAAGCCCACCACGCCGTTGTTGTACTGGTTGAACTGCTCGGTCAGCTCATCATCCGTCAGGCAGATGCAGCCCTGCAGCGGGGTCTTGCCGGCGTTCTGCACCAGAACGGTAGCGCCTTCGGGAATCTTGGTGAACCAGTTGGTGCCGTACTCGTACATCACGTCGTCAGCTTCGTTGATGTAGCTGGCGTTGACCAGGGTGTTGTTGGGATACACCACGCGGCCCAGGAAGTCGGTGCCCATGGTGCAGGAATCGAGCTTCACACCCAGACCCAGCAGGAAGTTGCCTTCTCCCATGAAAGCAGTGGCGCCGTAGGCCATATAGGGAGTACCGGCCTTCACAGCGCCCAGGGCCTCATCGCTGAGCTTCTGGGAGCCCACGATGACGTTGGCCTTGCTCAGGTCCTCGGTCATGGTGAAGCCCATGGCGGTCAGAGCCAGCCAGTCGAAGCGGTAGTTGTAGGAGCCGGAGCGCAGGGTGGTCTCCACATAGCCGGAGGTGTTATTGGCAGGCTTGCCGGGCAGGAACACCAGAGGATTCAGGATCACGGCGGCCTTGTAGTTCGCGCCGTACACGCCGGTGGCAGTGATAACATAGTCCTTGGCGATGGTGAGGAAGTCCTCGTAAGAGCAGATGAAGTTGCCCTTCTCGTCGCCCTCGGTGATCATGGCAACGGTCTTGCCGGCCCGCAGCAGCGCGTTGACAGCGGCGGCGGAATCGTTGGACACATTGTCGATGATGACGTCGGCATTCTCCACGCCCTCAAACTGAGCGGCGAAGGTGGCCAGATAGGTCACGGCCTTGTCATAGCTGATGGTCTCGGGGCAGGCAGCCATAATGGTCTTGTAGGCGGCGGGCTCGGCCACGATGATGCGGTCATAGCCGCGGGCGTTGCTGCGCTGGGCAAAGCTCTCGGAATACAGGCCCCGCCATACGTTGATGAAGGTGCCGTCAAACAGCTGGCTGTTGGCCAGGGAGCGCTTGGCCTGATACATGGACACCACCATGGTGCCGGCGGGATAGGTCACGCCGTCATAGGTGAACTCCTTGGAGGCCACGTTGACCTTCACGTCGTTGCGGGTCAGATACTTCATCTCAACGGCGGCGTCATACAGGTTCTTCTGGTTGGCGCTGTCCATGGGAATGATGTAGCACTCGGGATAGAAGTTGCCGTTCTGGCCCTCGCCGTCATACACAGGGCGCATCAGGTCCGCCTGCTCGCCGACCCGGTCGTACTGGTCCACATACCAGGGAGCCACGAACTCGTTGGAGTTGGTGTTGTTGACGCCACGGGAGAACAGCTTGGCCTGGGTGGTCAGCATGTCGATCTTATGGTTCTGGATGTACATCGCCTGGGTCATCAGACCGTAAGGCACCACCAGCTCGGAGCTGACGTCGCTGTACACGGGCAGCTCCCAGGTGATACCGGCGGTACCGATCAGGACGGGGAACTGGGAGCCGTAGGCGGTGGTCATGTCATCCCAGGGCTCGGTCCAGGCCACACCGGAGGGGGAATCCTTGTCTACCCGCAGGAAATCACGATAGGGCATCTCGAAGCTGTTGTGGTCGGGGTTGTTGGCAATAGCGCCCATACCCACGGCCTCGCCCAGCTGGATGAACTGCTTGGCGATCAGGTCGTACTCATAGTTGGGCTCGTGAGGAGGCGTGCAGGGCTCGATGAGCATGGCCTCCACGCGGCCGTGGATCTCGGTGAACACCATGGGGTTGAACTTGTTCACCAGGGCCATAGCGTTGGAATCCTCAAACAGGGTCTGGTTGGCCTCGTCGCGGTTGGGGTCATAGCCCTGGCTGGTGGTACGGGTCATGTGCTCGTAACCCTCGATATTCTGCTCGGGAACGATGACCATGAACACGTCGCCCAGCAGCTCCTTGACGTTGACCTCATTATTCTTAACGTTGTAATACTCCTCCAGGTCCAGCTGGCCGGAATACAGGCTGCCGTTGGCCTTATAGCCATTCTCGCCGCGGATAAAGCCAATGTAGGAGGCAAAATCCTTGATCTGCTCGGGAACGGCTGCGCCCTGCTTTTCCATCTCGGCCTTCAGCTGGGCCTGACCGGCCTCGGTGAAGCCCTCCAGGGTGTTGACGCTGATGGTCTCATTCTCCAGCAGGAGGTGGGCAAACTCCAGGATACCATTGACGGCGGCATTCTCGTTGGAATGAACGTTGGAGGCGAACATGGGGACCCGCAGATCGTCAAAGTCGCCGTTGGCCAGCTTGGTCAGCGCCAGGTCGGGGTCGGATTCCACCAGGTCGGTGTATGCCAGCCACTTGTCCACAGACTCCTTGGAGTCGGCAACGATCAGATAAGGCATGTCGTAGCCGTCCACGGTGGTCTGGCCCATGGACTCCTTGGCCACATACAGGTCGGTATCCGTGGCGGCCAGGGCGTCGATGTCGTCATACAGCTCATACACGGTACGGAAGCTGTCATAGGGAACAATCTTGGTGTGAATGGAGCCCACCGCCTCGTCACCGGCGGTCACATTCAGGGATAGTAGCCGCACAGATCCAGATACGCACCGCCGTTGTTGTGCGGAGCGCTGAAATCCACGTTGCCGGAGCGGTTGCCGAAGTAGCAGTTGATGTCGATCCACAGCTTCAGAGTGACCTTGCCCGCCTCATCGGCAGACATGCCCATATCCGTAATGCGGAACAGGTTCTGGGGCTGCTTGTCCTGCTTCCACTGGGTCATCCAGGTGTCCAGAGCACCGCCCTGGTAGGGATAGGGGAACTTTTCGGGGTCCAGATAGCCGCGGGTGCTGTCGCGGTCCAGGGACAGCGTCAGGCCGCCGTTCATAGCGGTACCCAGCTCTTCCGCCGTCATGTTGGTAGGAACGGTGACCTCCGCCTGGGCATTCTCCGCCAGGGAGATCTGCCAGTCGATGTCGGTGTATGCGGGATAGGTATTTGCCAGGGACTTGCCAGGGGCACGAGTGTCCTTCGCCACGTCTGCAACGCTTGCAAACGCAGATGCGGGGAATACGAGAGCGAGGATCAGGACAAACGCCAGGATCTTCGTCGTCAGACGGGATCTTTTGTGCTGCATAGTTTTCTCCTTTTCTTCTCTTTCTTTTCCATGGTGGTCCTTGGTGGTCGTTCAGCGGGAGCTGCCGCTCCGCTCCTGGGCCTGCCGCCAACTGCTCCGGCCTGCCGGGAAACCGGCGCTGCACTTTTCCCTGCTGAATCGTTGGTTTCAGCTTAACATGCCTTGTCGGAGTTGTCAACCTGTACAGACATAGGCAGTATTGCAGAAAATACTTTGTGCAATTTGGTTATTCTGCTGCTATGCTTTTCAATCATGTATTCGCACAGATACATGATGATGCTTCAAACAGTCGACCATGCGTTCCACTATCCATGGCAATTTTGGGCCATTTTCCTCACTTTGTCCCCAAAAACTTCTATAATTGTCAAATTCCGCTTTTATATCCACTAAAAATTCCTGCATGTACTCAGGAATTTGACCCCATTTTCGTATGCAGAAAGTGAATAGACGATTTTTCAACATATAGAGAGTTCTCTCTGCACTATGCCAGGTAAGGAAAAGATTACCTGATCTTCGGCTTGCGGGGCTTGCAGTCCACAAGGAAAAACCGCCTCAGACGATCCTGCTGGATCGCCTGAGGCGGTTTTTTTATTTCTCCCGCAGCATCCGGAGTACGCGCCGGAGGGAAGGCGGGTTCCCCTTATACAGGGACATCAGCCGGTACACACGGCCTGCCAGGGCCGTCAGCAGTCCGGCGCAGGCGACCACCAGCACCAGGGACACAAGGCCCCCCATCAGGGACGTCTGCCCCAGCAGGACCCGGCTGGGCGTTACCAGCACGGCGGTGAACGGCACATAATCCAGCCACCGGGCAGAGGAGGTCATGCCGTCCATGTCCCCGGCGAACATGCAGCACAGGAAGCTGGCCACCAGCACCAGGGAAAACAGCACGTTGGTGCTGGACAGATCCTCGACCTTCCCGGCCAGGGAGCCGCCGATGGCGGACAGACTGCAATACAGCAGGAAGCCTGCCAGCAGCAGCCCAACGGCCTCCAGCATAGCCGGAACACTGAACAGACCCGCCAGCCGGCCCGCACCGCGCAGCACCTCCAGCAGCGGCAGCGTTACGCCGGGGGCCGTCTGCCGGGCCAGAGCGCCGCCGGCGGCGAAGCCGCCCATCAGGCTCAGAATCCATACGGCCAGCTGCAAAAGCCCCGCCAGAGCCGTGGCCAATACCTTTCCCAGCACCATGGCCGTGGGCTCCACGGACACCAGAAACAGGTCCATGAGCTTGGAGGTTTTTTCCAGGAGCACGCTGGCCGCCGTTCCCTGGCCGTACAGCAGTACCAGGAAGTAAAGAAGCATCAGCGACACAAAGGGCAGCACCATGGACAGCACATCGGCCGCCTGACCCTCGCCGCTGCGCCCGCCGGTGACGGACACGTCTACGCGGACCGTCAGCAGCTCCTGCTGCCTGGACGTCAGCCCGGCGCTGTCCAGGACGTCCTGGTCGTAGCTTTCCCAGGCCGTCACATTCTGATCCGGGGCGGCATTTTTCTGGTGCTGTGCCGCTGCTGTCAGGGAGACCATGGGGATGATCAGGCACGCCAGAGCCAGCAGCAGGGTAGTAGTGCGCCAGCCCTTCTGGCGCACCTGCTGGATCAGGGTGAAGGAAAACACCCGGCCCATGCCTTTGTATTGTTTCATCGCGCAGCGCCTCCCTTCGCCATGGAAAATACCTCACGCCATTTTACCCGGCTGCCCCGGTGGACGATGAGGCCCGCATATACCCGGGCAGCCAGCGTCAGCAGCCCGAAGATCACAGCCGCCTGGATAAGCCAGGACAGAAGCACCAGCCAAATGGACACATTGCCGCAGGCAAACTGCACCGGCGCGCAGAAAATGCTCAGCACCGGGCACAGGGCGGCAAATACCGCCACCGTTCCCGAGGGCACGCCGCCTACCACGCAGGAGGCTAGATACCCGGCCATGGTCAGCAGCATCACGGGTCCCGTGGCCTCGCCGGCCTCCTCCATGCCGGAGCAGCAGGCGCCGGCCACGCCGCCGATGATGGACATGGTCAGGTAACCAAGCGCCAGCGACACCAGCAGCACCGCCAGCAGGCTCACCAGGTGCCAGACATCCGGCGCCGCCTGGGGCAGCGCCGCCAGCACACCGGACAGCTGCCGGTGCAGGACATCGGAGCCCATCAGCGCAGCCGTCAGGCCGCAGGACACCCCGAAGCCCGCCAGCATAGCCAGCAGCCAGCCGAAGGTGAACGCCATCACCGCCAGAATCTTTCCGGCCAGCAGGGCCATGGGCTTTACGCTGACCAGCAGCAGCTCCACCAGCCTGGAGTCCTTTTCCTCCACCACGGCCCGGATCACATAGGACGCACTCATCAGGCACACCATCATAGCCAGGATGGAATACCCATACTGGACCCAAAAGCGGCTGCCGTCAAAATTTTCCTCCGGCAGGGGGGAGCCTTCCAGCTGAGCCAGCTGCTGCGCCGTCAGCCCCGCCGCACGGACGCAGGCATCCCGGATCGCCGTCTGCACGGCGTCTGCCAGCAGCCGCAGCTCGCTCTGGTCCACGTCGTCCGCACCGCTTACCGCCACCTGATAGCCGGTGACGTCACCGCTGACGGTGACCACGGCGTCGGGGTCCTCTGCGCCGGCGGAAAAGACCGTATCCGCCCAGTAGGAAGCTCCGGAAAAATCCAGGTCCAGAGCGGTGCGGTTTTCCAGCCGCACCGCCGTCAGGCTGCTGGTATCCGATACCTCCGGAGACTCGCCGCGCATCAGCGCCGTCAGCGGCATGCTCACCGCCGCCAGCAGCACCATGAGAAGCAGCGTTATCCGGTTTGCATTGCTTTTCAGCAGCTGCGACAGGGTGAAGCGGTATACCTGGCCGGTTCCGGACAGGTCACGCATCAGACTCACCCCCTACGGTTTCCACGAAGATCTCGTGCAGCGACGGCTCACGCAGGTTGAACAGCACCACCGGTACTCCTGCCTGGGTCAGCCGGGCCAGCAGACCGTTGGCCTGCTGCGCACCGGTGACCTTCAGCTGATACTCAAATTCCTTCTGCGTGACGATCTGCGCCCCGCATTCGGCAATGTACGGCGCCGGGTCCGATTCGGTTTTCAGCTGCAGATGCACCCGGCCATAGCTGCGCTTGATATCGTTGAGGTGGCCCTGCAGCACCGTTTTGGACCGGTCCAGAATGGTCAGGTCCGTGCAGAATTCCTCCACCGTGGCCATCTGGTGGCTGGACATAATCAGGTATTTCCCGGCGGCGATCTCCTCGCGGATGATCCCCTTGAACAGGTCCGCGTTAATGGGGTCCAGGCCCGACAGAGGCTCGTCCAGGATCAGCAGCTCCGGGTCCGACAGCAGGGCCGCCATCAGCTGGATCTTCTGCTGATTGCCCTTGGACAGCTGGTCCGGACGCTTGGGCATTTCCCGCTTGGCCCCGCCGCCCAGCATGCTCCGCCGCCGGCCCATCAGCGCTGCCTCAGGCTTTGCCGCGTTGGGGTAGAGGTATTCCGTCACCTCCAGGCGCTCCGCCCAATAGCGGATGCGGCGCTTGGCCTCCGCCCGGGGCACGTCCCGCAGGGACGCGAAGTACAGCAGCTGATCCATCAGCGCGTACTTGGGATAAAGCCCCCGCTCCTCCGCCAGATAGCCCACGTTGCAGCGGCTGATGTCCAGAGGCTCTCCGTTCCACAGCACCTGCCCGCCGTCCCGGGACAGCATGTTCAGCATCATCCGGATGCTGGTGGTCTTTCCTGCACCGTTGGTGCCCAGCAGGGCGTATACCCCCGGCTGGGACATGGCAAAGGACAGATGGTCTACCACCACCTTGTCCCCGTACCGTTTCGTCAGGTCCTTTACGACCAGGCTCATTGTTCTTCCTCCTCCCAGAATAATTCGTCCAATGTTTTACCCAGCGCCCGGCAAATGGAGATGCACAGGCGGATGGTGGGGTTATAGTCCCCCTTTTCGATGGCGTTGATGGTCTGCCGGGACACGGACACCAGGTCCGCCAGCTGCTGCTGGCTCAGATCCTTGGCGGCCCGGGCCGATTTCAGCCGAAGATTCTTCATGACTCGTCGTCCTCCCGCTGCCGCCGCAGCCGGACGATGGCGCAGACCGTCAGCACCAGAAACAGCGCTCCGCTGGCCGGAGACAGGGCGTCCCAGGTCAACAGGCCATCCTCCACAAAGCCGCCGCTGCGCAGAGTGATGATGATGTTGGGAATTTGCAGCACCACCACTGCGCCGAACAGCCACAGATAGGTTCGGGGATTCTGGGCCACGGCGAAATACGCGTCCTTCCGGACGCAGGCCACGATGAACACCCCGATGGACAGAAAGATCAGCATCCACGCCGACACTCCGGGCTTGGCCCAGGGGCCCCAGATGGTCTCCACGCAGGTATTGGCCAGCAGACTGAAAATCAGCGTCATATACGCCCACCGGTAGGCGATGCCCCGGGCGGCCAGCTGCCGTTCGTCATACTCCGCCTTGGGTTGGCCCTGTTTTTTTCGCACCGCAGCCATAACGGCTATGACCACGGCTGCCGAGCCGATTCCCACCAGAACTCCTGCCACATATGGATCCATAACGACCGCTCCTTTCTCAACTCGCTGGTATCCTATCACTTAGCAGACAATTTGTCAAGTATATATTACAAAAAATATGGTTTGAATAGCATTTTGACAGGTGACGCTTTTGTAATCGACAGGAGGCATGGCTTTGGATATAATGAGGATATCCCACAAAGGAGGTTCTTGGATATGAAGAAAAAGCAATGGCTCCTGATCCCCCTATGCCTGGTCCTGCTGGCGGCGGCATATTTCCTGCTGCGCAGCCGTATTCCCCAGCGGTGGTACACCGCCGATGAGCTGGGCTTCTCCCAGCAGCAAAGCGCCCTGGATGCCGACGGCGACGGCGTGGACGACTGGACGGACATGGTGCTGGGCGCCCGGTCCTATATTGCCACCAACCCACACTATAAAAGCAAGTATTACGCCGGGGGCTATCCCGACGACGGACTGGGCGTGTGTACCGATGTGATCTGGCAGGCCTTCCGGGCGGCGGGCTACTCGCTGAAGGACCTGGTAGATGCGGACATTGCCGCCCATCCGGAGTGTTACCCCAACATTGAGACGCCGGACGGCAACATCGACTTCCGCCGGGTCAGCAATCTGGATACCTTCTTCCGCCGTCATGCTCAGGTGCTGACCTGCGACCTGGACGACCCTGCCCAGTGGCAGCCCGGCGACATCGTGATTTTCGGCGACCGGGACCACATTGCCATCTGCTCCGACCGCCGGAACCGCCGGGGCATTCCCTTTATCATTCACCACGGAAACCCCATTGACGAGGCCGTGGAGCGCAACGACATCTATAGGCAGCCGGTCACCGGCCATTTCCGGTGGATGGGATAAGCCGGTTTTTGCAAAAAAGTATTCGGTTTTCACCGGGAAAATGAAAAAATTTCTTGCATTTTCCGGCGCACTGTGTTATTATATTTCAGCATTCCGCACAGGGGCGGACTTTCGGTCGGTGCCGCAAGGTTGGCCGGGGGGAGGAAGCTCCTGGAGGCAACAAACTAAAATCAAAGGAGAAATGAACAAACATGGCTAACCAGAACGTCGTATCCATGAAGGCCCTGCTGGAGGCCGGTGTCCACTTCGGTCACCAGACCCGCCGCTGGAACCCCAAGATGGCCCCCTACATTTACACCGAGCGCAACGGCATCTATATCATCGATCTGCAGAAGACCGTGAAGAAGCTGGAGGAGGCTTACAGCTTCGTGCGTCAGCTGTCCGAGAGCGGCCAGTCCCTGCTGTTCGTGGGTACCAAGAAGCAGGCTCAGGAGGCCATCAAGGATGAGGCCCTCCGCTGCAATATGTACTATGTCAACGCCCGCTGGCTGGGCGGCATGATGACCAACTTCAAGACCATGCGCACCCGTATCGACCGCCTGAACCAGCTGAAGACCATGCAGGCTGACGGTACCTTCGATATGCTTCCCAAGAAGGAAGTCATCAAGCACCTGGGCGAGATCGAGAAGCTGGAGAAGTACCTGGGCGGCGTGAAGGAAATGAAGAAGCTGCCCGGCGCCCTGTTCATCGTGGACACCCGCAAGGAGCGCAACGCCATCGCCGAGGCCCATCGTCTGGGCATTCCCGTTGTGGCTATCGCCGACACCAACTGCGATCCCGACGAGATCGACTATCCCATCCCCGGCAACGATGACGCCATCCGCGCCATCAAGCTGATCTCCGGCGTGATGGCCAACGCCATCCAGGAGGGCAAGCAGGGCCAGGACGAGGCTCCCGCCGCCGAGGCTGAGGCCGCTCCCGAGACCGCTGAGTAATTCCCGACACCGCTTTCAAAGCGCCCGCCGGAGGGCGGGCGCTTTTTTGAATGGCTCCCATTTTTATTTTATTTGGAGGTAATGCACTATGGCAATTTCCGCGAAGGACGTACAGAAGCTGCGCGAGATGACCGGCGTTGGCATGATGGACTGCAAGAAGGCCCTCACCGAGGCCGACGGCGACTTTGACAAGGCCATTGAGTGGCTGCGTGAGAAGGGCCTGGCCGCCCAGACCAAGAAGGCCGGCAAGATTGCCGCCGAGGGCGTTTCCTACGCCATCACCGCCGACAACGGCGTGGGCGTGGTCATCGAGGTCAACTCCCAGACCGACTTCGTGGCCAAGAACGAGGTGTTCCAGGGCTTCGTGAAGGACCTGGCCACCATCGTGGCCAACGAGAACCCCGCCGACGTGGAGGCCCTGAAGGCCTGCACCTACCCCGGCACCGACCGCACCGTGGCCGACGTCACCGCCGACAAGGTGCTGGCCATCGGCGAGAACATCCAGGTCCGCCGCTTCGTCCGCTATGCCGAGGGCGTGAACGTGCCCTACATCCACATGGGCGGCAAGATCGGCGTGCTGGTCAACCTGGAGGTTGAGGGCATCGAGGCCGGCAAGGTCACCGAGCTGGGCAAGGATATCGCCATGCAGATCGCCGCTCTGAACCCCCGCTTCTGGGACAAGAGCCAGGTGGATCAGGCCACCCTGGACGAGGAGAAGAAGATTATGCTGGTGCAGATGGCCAACGATCCCAAGATGGCCTCCAAGCCCGAAAAGGTC
>OHVS01000842.1_pt1 | contig 11845 bp, 5 predicted proteins | sample 1579531 | NCBI WGS metagenome assembly OHVS01 (sample SAMEA3882531, study PRJEB24775) | human gut metagenome | biome: human-associated habitat; feature: intestine environment; material: feces | place: Netherlands | collected 2009/2010
CGGGCGCTCCACTGAAACATGCTTTATTATCCTATAATATTTCGCATGGTTTGTCAATACATATTTTTGAAAAAATTGCAAAAACTACAACAAAAATACAGGAGAAGGAGAAAAGTATGATAGGAAAGTATAGGATGCGGACAGACCTGGCGATGGAGAATCAGGAAAAATTTGAGAGGGACCATGTGGAGATCTCCGGGGTCGAGATTGAGAAGAAGAAAAGAAAGGCGGAAATTCAGACAACCATTGTGAAAATCACATCGGAGCAGGGTGCAAAAATGATGGGAAAGCCGAAAGGGACGTATGTGACGATCGAAGCGCCGCTGCTTTTGACGGCAGACGAGGAGGAGAGCCGGAAAGCGGCGGAGGAGTTTTCCCACTGTCTGATGGAAATGGTGCCGGAAGCGTGCGGATCCGTTCTTGTGGCCGGCCTCGGCAACCGCGGCATCACGCCGGATGCGCTCGGGCCGGAGACGGTGGAGCAGCTTAACGTTACGCGCCATCTGGTGCGCACCTACGGAAAGAAGGGCCGGGAAGTGAGTGCCCTTGCTCCCGGCGTTATGGCACAGACGGGCATGGAGGCAGTGGAAATCCTGCGCGGAACGGCAGAACAGACCCATCCAGATGTGATTCTCGCCGTGGATGCCCTTGCCGCATGCAGTATTCACCGGCTGAACTGTACGATCCAGCTTGCCGACACCGGAATCTGGCCGGGCTCGGGCGTCGGAAACCACCGCAATGCCTTAAATCAGGAGACGCTCGGCGTGCCGGTCATCGGAATCGGTGTGCCGACCGTTGTAGGGGCAGGAACGATCGTCCACGATGCCGTCGCAGGCGTTCTGGAATCGCTGGAGGAGTCCGAGATGGATGAATTTCTGGGAGAAGTCATTTCACCGGCGCTCGAAAGCCTTTACGTGACGACAAAAGAGATCGACGAGATGGTCCGCCGCCTGGCCGGGGTTCTTGCGGCAGGTATGAATCAGGCATTTTCCGGGGAACTGTAACATATCATGAATATGGTGATAATATGTGGAATGCCAGGCGAAATGGACGATGGTTCGGATGGGGATGTCTTTTCCTGTCCTGCAGTATACTGCTGTTCCGCAGTGCAGCGGTTCTCCGGAAAAATCATTTCTCAGAGGGGAAATTTCTGCTGCAGCGGGCGGCAGCACAGGCGGAGCAGTTATCCGTGGATGTGATGATGCCGCTTCTTTTTTATGACGGAAAAGAGGACGGAAGGGGATGGATGGAAAATCTCCTCGCGGCAGTGCGGGATCAGATACCGGCGCTTCGGGAGGGAAGCACGGCAGAAAATACGCTGTCTGCCGGGACAGAAGCAGCGGAAACGGATACGGCGAAGCAGGATTCGAATCCGGGACCGGGAGCAGAAAGAGGGCAGACAGAATCGAAGGAGCAGGGAACTGAGGAAGATCAAAAGGATGGAACTCAAAAAGATGAAACTCAAAAAGATGGAATGGAAATCACGGAGCCGGAGCAGACGGAAACAGGAATCACAGAACCGGCAGCCGGAGAGTCGGCATCAACGGCAGAACCCGAAGCGCCGCAGTCTGTCCCGGAGGAGACCATCGAAACCGGCGGCGCACCGCGTGAGATTCTCTACCCGGAGGCCGACACGATTCAGGAGACAATTTCCCCTGACCTTCTTGCTGACCAGCAGGCGCTCCTGAACCGCTTCTTCGTTGTCGATCCCAACACTTCGGTCCTGCCGGGCGAGATCGACGGCAGCACCCTGCTCGGAAAAGACCTGACCCTGCCGGAAAATGCCGAAGGCCCGCAGATTCTGATCTATCATACCCATTCGCAGGAAACCTTCGCCGATTCCCGGCCGGGAGAAAGAGCGGACACGGTAATCGGCCTCGGTGATGATCTGCAGGAGCTTCTGGAAAAGCAGTACGGATACGAAGTGCTTCATATTACAGAGGCATTTGACATGAAAGAAGGCTGTCTCGAGCGGAGCCGCGCCTACAACTACGCGGAGCCGGTCATCGCAGCGGCGCTGGAAGAACACCCGTCCATTCAGGTCGTGATCGACCTGCACCGGGACGGGGTCAATGGTTCAAAACGTCTTGTGACAGAAATCAACGGAAAGCCGACCGCGCAGATCATGTTTTTCAACGGCCTTTCCCGCACGAAAGAAAGCGGCGAACTGACAAGCCTGCCCAATCCGTATCAGGCGGAAAACCTTGCATTTTCCTTTCAGATGGAGTATGAGGCAGAACAGTATTATCCCGGCTTTTCGCGCTGTATCTATTTAAAAGGCTACCGCTACAACCTCCATCTCCGCCCGAGATCTGTTCTTCTCGAGGTTGGTGCGCAGACGAATACGGTCGAGGAGGTGAAAAATGCAATGGGGCCGTTTTCGGATATCCTGCATAAGGTTCTGTCGGGCAAAAGTCCGGCATCAGGCGGATAAATTTATCTTGCTTTTTTGAGTGGAATTTCGTATCATACAAAATAGACAGATTGCGGGAGTACGAAGTATGGGGCAATCTGGTATTGTAGGGAAAAAGCAGGAGGAAAAAACTTGTCAGGAATAGATCAGAGTAAAATTCGTAATTTGTATTATTGCCCATATCGACCATGGAAAATCAACCCTTGCGGACCGTATTATTCAGAAAACAGGCCTTTTGACCGAGCGTGAGATGCAGGATCAGGTGCTGGACAATATGGATCTGGAGCGTGAGCGCGGCATCACGATCAAGGCACAGGCAGTCCGTAACGTATACAAAGCGGCCGACGGCGAGGAGTACATTTTAAACATGATTGACACCCCGGGCCATGTTGACTTCAACTATGAGGTTTCCCGAAGCCTTGCCGCATGCGACGGCGCGCTGCTCGTTGTCGATGCATCGCAGGGTATCGAGGCGCAGACCCTTGCCAACGTCTACCTCGCCCTTGACCATGACCTGGATGTGTTCCCTGTCATCAACAAAGTAGACCTTCCAAGCGCCGAGCCGGACCGTGTAATTGCAGAGATCGAGGATGTCATCGGACTGGAAGCGCAGGATGCTCCGCGGATTTCCGCAAAAACCGGCCTGAACGTGGACGAGGTGCTCGAGCAGATCGTACAGAAAATTCCGGCACCGGAAGGTGATCCGACGGAACCGTTAAAAGCACTGATTTTCGACTCCGTCTACGATGCATACCGCGGCGTCATCATTTCCTGCCGTGTGATGGAAGGAAGCGTGAAAAAAGGAACGAGAATCCGCATGATGGCGACAGGCGCTGTCGAGGAAGTTGTCGAGGTCGGCTACTTCGGCGCAGGCCGTCTGATCCCGTGCGACGAGCTCTCCGCCGGAATGGTAGGCTATATCACCGCCAGCATCAAAAACGTGCGCGACACCCGCGTGGGTGATACCGTGACCGATGCCGACCGTCCGTGTGCAGAAGCACTGCCGGGCTACAAAAAAGTCAACCCGATGGTATACTGCGGCATGTACCCGGCCGACGGCGCACAGTACGGCGATCTGCGCGACGCGCTGGAAAAACTGCAGTTAAACGATGCATCCCTCTTCTACGAGCCGGAGACATCGGCAGCACTGGGCTTTGGCTTCCGCTGCGGTTTCCTTGGACTGCTTCACCTGGAAATTATTCAGGAGCGCCTGGAGCGTGAGTACAATCTGGATCTCGTGACGACCGCACCGAGCGTTATCTATAAGGTTCACAAAACCGACGGAACCGTCATTGACCTGACCAACCCGTCGAATCTGCCGGACCCGTCCGAGATTGATTATATGGAAGAGCCGCTGGTAAAAGCAGAGATTATGGTGACGACCGACTACATCGGACCGATCATGGAGCTCTGCCAGCAGAGACGAGGCCAGTATCAGGGAATGGAATACATGGAGACGACGCGTGCGATGCTTCATTACCATCTCCCGCTGAATGAGATTATCTACGACTTCTTTGATGCCTTAAAATCCCGCTCCAAAGGTTACGCGTCATTCGACTACGAGCTGCTCGGCTATGAGAGAAGCGAGCTTGTAAAACTCGATATCCTCGTCAATAAAGAAGAAGTGGATGCGCTGTCCTTCATCGTATTCGAGGGATCTGCCTACGAGCGCGGAAGAAAGATGTGCGAGAAGCTCAAAGAAGAGATTCCGCGGCAGCTCTTCGAAATCCCGATCCAGGCGGCTGTCGGATCGAAGATTATCGCCAGAGAAACCGTCCGCGCGATGCGCAAAGACGTCCTCGCCAAGTGCTACGGCGGCGATATTTCCCGAAAGAAGAAGCTGCTGGAGAAGCAGAAGGAAGGTAAGAAGCGGATGCGCCAGGTAGGAAACGTGGAGATTCCGCAGAAAGCCTTTATGAGCGTGCTGAAACTGGATGAAAATTAAGAGATAAAAATTAAGAGATAAAAATGAGACCGGCCTGTCGGCGCCGCCTGCTGTTGCGGGAGCGCAGGGGCCGGTCTTTCGATCGTACGGAGGAAAAGCAGAATGAATAAAAAAAGAAAACCACTGGAACTCTATGTGCATATCCCGTTCTGCATCCGGAAATGTGCCTACTGTGATTTTGTCTCGGGACCGGGCACGAAAGCAATGCAGAAGGAGTATGAAGAGGCTCTGCTGGCAGAAATCGATGCAGCGGAAGAGACGGCAGAAAGGGAAGTGATTTCCGTCTTTTTCGGCGGCGGAACACCATCCGCAGTGGATGCCGGAATGCTCGCCCGTGTGATGGAAAAACTGCGGAGCAAGTACGTTTTTTCAGAGGATGCTGAGATTACGCTGGAGGCCAATCCGGGAACGCTGGATGCGGAAAAACTGAAATGTTACAGGAAGAGCGGCTTCAACCGGATCAGTATCGGCTGTCAGTCGGTTCACGATGAGGAGCTGAAACGGCTGGGAAGAATCCACACGTTTGCGGAATTTCAGGAGAGTTTTGTGCTGGCACGGGATGCCGGGTTTGCGAATATCAACGTGGATCTGATGTCAGGTCTGCCGGAGCAGAGTGAAGAGAAATGGGAAGAGAGTCTTCGGACGATCGCGGAGCTTTCTCCGGAGCACATTTCCGCCTACAGCCTGATCGTGGAGCCGGGAACCCCGTTTGCGGAGCAGAAACTGGATCTGCCGGATGAGGACACAGAACGCGAAATGTATGCCAGAACGGCGGAAATCCTCGCAGAATACGGCTTTTTCCAGTATGAGATTTCCAATTATGCAAAGCCGGGCTTCGCATGCCGCCACAATATCGGCTACTGGAAAAGGACGGATTATCTGGGGTTCGGGCCTTCCGCGGCATCGTTATTCGGAAACCGCCGGTGGACGAACACGGCAGATCGATCTTTGTATCTGAAAGCGTGCGGAGCACTGGAAAAGATCCGTGAGGATGAGGAAATTCTTTCCCGGCAGGATGCCATGGAAGAATTTATGTTTCTCGGCCTTCGAATGACACAAGGGATCTCGACGGCGGAGTTTGAGGAGCAGTTTGGAAAGGAGATCCATGCCGTATACGGCGGGGTTCTGAAGAAATACGAAGAGATGCATCTTTTACAGGAACACAGCGGGCGCCTGGCTCTGACACGCGATGGGATTTCCGTCAGCAATGTGATTCTGGCAGATTTTCTGCTGTAAAAAGATGATAAAGAAATAGAACAAATGTTTGCATAACGCACGGCGGTGTGCTATAATGGGAGAAAACGAGACAAGATTCCTGTCCCTGTCCGGACAGGGATTCCAATTAATAAGAGGAACAGTTATGGCAGAGAAAAAAGAGTTTATCAGAATACGGGGAGCCAGGGAGAACAACCTGAAAGCACTGAATGTCGATATCCCCAGAAACCAGTTTGTTGTATTTACGGGCCTCAGCGGTTCAGGAAAGAGTTCGCTTGCGTTTGACACGATCTATGCGGAGGGCCAGCGGCGGTACATGGAGAGCCTTTCCTCCTACGCGCGCCAGTTCTTAGGACAGATGGAAAAACCGAATGTGGACAGCATCGAAGGCCTGCCGCCTGCTATTTCGATCGATCAGAAATCGACGAACCGGAACCCGCGTTCCACCGTCGGAACCGTGACGGAGATTTACGATTACTTCCGTCTTCTGTACGCGAGAATCGGTATTCCGCACTGCCCGAAGTGCGGAAAAGTCATCAGCCGCCAGTCGGTGGACCAGATGGTCGATCAGATCATGGCACTCCCGGAGCGGACGAAAATCCAGCTTCTCGCGCCGGTTGTGCGCGGCCGCAAGGGAAGACACGAAAAGGTGCTCGAACAGGCAAAACGCAGCGGCTATGTCCGCGTGATGATCGACGGCAGCCAGTATGAGCTGTCCGAGGAGATCACGCTGGATAAGAACCTGAAACACAACATTTCCATTATTGTGGACCGTCTTGTAGTCAAACCGGACATTGAGAAACGTCTGACGGATTCCGTCGAGAACGTACTGGATCTGGCGGACGGCCTTCTGGTAGTCGACACGATGGACGGAAATCAGCTCAACTTCAGCCAGAGCTTTTCCTGCCCGGACTGCGGCATCAGCATGGAGGAGATTGAGCCGAGAAGCTTTTCCTTCAACAACCCGTTCGGCGCCTGCCCGAGCTGTGCCGGCCTTGGCTACAAGATGGAGTTCGACGAGGATCTGATGATTCCGGACAAGACCGTATCCATCGCAGACGGAGCCATCACCGTGCTCGGCTGGCAGTCCTGCACGGACAAATCGAGCTATACGAGAGCCGTTCTCGATGCGCTCGCAGAGGAGTACGATTTTTCCCTTTCCACTCCGTTCTGTGAATATCCGAAAAAAATCCACGATATCCTGATTTACGGAACGAACGGAAAATCCGTCAAGGTGCATTACCGCGGTCAGCGCGGCGTCGGTGTGTACGATGTGGCTTTTGAGGGGCTGATCAAAAATGTAGAGCGCCGCTACCGTGAGACCGGATCGGATTCTACAAAACAGGAATACGAAACCTTCATGCGTGTGACCCCGTGCCAGGCGTGCCATGGCCAGCGTCTGAAACCGACGTCGCTTGGTGTGACGGTCGGAGATAAAAATATTTTTGAAGTAACATCCCTTTCCATCGACAATCTGCAGAAGTTTATGCAGAACCTCGAACTCTCCGAACAGCAGCTGCTGATCGGAAAGCAGATTTTAAAAGAGATCCGTGCGCGTGTGAGCTTCCTTGCGGATGTCGGATTAAACTATCTGACCCTGGCGCGCGGAACGGCATCGCTGTCCGGCGGTGAGGCGCAGAGAATCCGTCTGGCAACGCAGATCGGCTCCGGCCTTGTCGGTGTCGCCTATATTCTCGACGAGCCGAGCATCGGTCTTCACCAGAGAGACAACGACAAACTTCTCGCGACGCTGAAACATCTGCGTGACCTCGGAAACAGCCTGATCGTCGTGGAGCACGACGAGGATACGATGCGCGCCGCTGACTGCGTTGTCGATATCGGCCCGGGAGCCGGTGAGCACGGCGGAGAGCTGGTGGCGATCGGAACAGCGGAAGATCTGATGAAAAATCCGAATTCCATCACCGGAAAATACTTAAGCGGAGAGCTGAAAATTCCGGTTCCGTCCGAGCGCAGAAAGCCGACGGGCTGGCTGAAGGTAGTCGGAGCAAAAGAGCACAATCTGAAAAATATCAACGTGAATTTCCCGCTCGGTGTCATGACCTGCGTGACCGGAGTCTCCGGATCGGGAAAGAGTTCTCTTGTCAATGAAATTCTGTACAAACGGCTGGCAAGAGATCTGAACCGTGCGCGGACGATTCCGGGTGCACACAAAGACATCATCGGTATGGAACAGCTCGATAAGGTCATCGACATCGACCAGTCCCCGATCGGAAGAACACCGCGTTCCAATCCGGCAACGTACACAGGTCTGTTCGATCAGATCCGCGACCTGTTTGCGGCAACGCAGGATGCCAAGGCGCGCGGCTACAAGAAGGGAAGATTCAGCTTTAATGTGAAGGGCGGCCGATGCGAGGCCTGCGGCGGCGACGGTATCCTGAAGATCGAAATGCACTTCCTGCCGGATGTCTATGTGCCGTGTGAGGTCTGCCATGGAAAACGGTACAACCGTGAGACACTGGAAGTCAAATACAAAGGAAAGAGCATCTACGATGTGCTGAATATGACGGTCGAGGAGGCACTGGAATTCTTCAGGCCGGTACCGTCGATTTTCCGGAAATTACAGACCCTGTACGATGTCGGCCTTTCCTACATCCGCCTCGGCCAGCCGTCCACCACGCTGTCCGGCGGAGAAGCGCAGCGTATCAAGCTCGCAGCAGAGCTGAGCCGCCGCGGCACGGGAAAAACGATCTACATTCTCGACGAGCCGACGACGGGACTTCATTTTGCGGATGTCCACAAACTGGTGGAGATTCTGCACCGCCTGTCCGAGGGCGGAAATACCGTCGTTGTTATCGAACACAATCTGGATGTCATCAAGACGGCGGACTATATTATTGATATCGGACCGGAGGGCGGAGACGGCGGCGGAACCGTGATTGCGTGCGGAACGCCGGAGGAAGTGGCCAAGAGCCCGGTATCCTACACCGGAAAATATGTCGAAAAATATCTCTAAAAAATCCTTTCCATTTTAAAAGGGATTGTATATAATAAGAAGCGGGTTGGGTTCAGAACACATTCGATCCTTTTGTGTTTCGGGTGTTTTGAACCCGAACTTATTCTATACAAATTTCAAACAGATTAAAATAAAGAAAAATAAAAGAGAACAGGAAAGGGGATTACTATGGCTGCAACGACCGATATCGGAATTGATCTGGGGACGTCCAGCATCCTGGTCTATGCCAAGGGAAAAGGCATTGTATTAAAGGAGCCGTCCGTAGTTGCGTATGATAAAGATGCAGATAAAGTACGGGCAATTGGAGAAGAAGCGCGTCAGATGATTGGACGGACACCGGGCAATATTATGGCGGTCCGGCCCATGCGGCAGGGCGTGATCACGGACTTTCTGATCACCGAGCGCATGCTGCGCTACTTTATCCAGAAGGCAATGGGAAGAAGAGCATTCCGGAAACCGAGAATCAGCATCTGTGTGCCGTCCGGTGTGACGGAAGTAGAGCGGAAGGCTGTGGAGGAGGCAACGTACCAGGCGGGAGCCCGGGAAGTGCTGATCGTGCCGGAGCCGGTGGCAGCGGCAATCGGATCCGGAATTGACATTACGAAACCATGCGGAAATATGATCGTGGACATCGGCGGAGGCACGACGGATATCGCTGTGATCTCGCTTGCGGGAACCGTTGTTTCCAATTCGGTCAAGATTTCCAGTGAGACATTTGACCAGGATATCATCCGCTATGTACGGAAAACATACAACGTATTTATCGGAGAACAGACCGCAGAGGCAGTGAAAATCCGGATTGGTTCCGCTTATCCGCGGGCCGAGGAGAAAACGATGGAGATCAAGGGAAGAAACGTCATCACCGGACTTCCGGCGACGATTACGGTTTCCTCCGACGAAATCCGAGGTGCCCTTGCCCAGACGACAAACCAGATTGCGGACGCGATCTGTGCCGTGCTGGAAAAAACGCCGCCGGAACTGGCATCCGATGTTTCCGACCGCGGCATTATCCTGACCGGAGGCGGCAGTCTCCTTGACGGAATGGACGAGCTGATCCAGGAGCGGACCGGCATCAATACCGTGACAGCAGAAAATCCGGCGAGCGTCGTTGCGCTTGGAACCGGCCAGTACCGCGAAGTGATGAATGAATTTGAAAGCCAATTTTGATAAAAGATGAGTGAAAAAGAAAAAGTAGAAGGCTACGTAGAACACATTATTTTCCGAAATGAGGAGAACGGCTATACCGTCCTGAATCTGAGCATGAAGGGGCGCGAGCTGACATGCGTCGGCACGCTTCCGATGATCGGAGAGGGCGAGCTGATCGAGGCTTCCGGAGATTATATTGAACATGCTGCCTATGGAAAGCAGTTCCGCATTGAATCCTATGAGACGAAAGTTCCACAGGATTCTGTTGCATTGGAGCGGTATCTCGGTTCCGGTGCGATCAAAGGAGTCGGTGCGGCGCTGGCGGCAAGAATTGTGCGCCGCTTCGGTGACGATACGCTTCGGATCATCGAGGAAGAGCCGGAGCGCCTCGCGGAGGTAAAGGGAATCAGCGAGCGGAAAGCGCGTGAAATTGCACAGCAGGTGGCAGAAAAAGCCGAAATGCAGAATGCGATGATTTTCCTCTCGGGATATGGCATTGCGCTGAATCTCGGTGCAAAGATTTATCAGCAGTACGGGGACAATGTGTACCGGATTTTAAAGGAAAACCCGTATAAAATGGCGGAAGATATCGCAGGCGTGGGATTTCGGACGGCGGATGAGATTGCCGGAAAAATCGGGATTGCCGTGGACAGCGAATTCCGCATCAAGAGCGGTCTTTCGTATGTGCTGAATCAGGCGACGGCAGAAGGCCATGTCTATCTGCCGGAACCGGTGCTGCTTCGGAGAGGGCAGGAACTTCTCGGCGTAGAACCGGAGCGGATGCAGAAATCTCTGCAGGATATGGCAATCGACAAAAAAGCGGTCATCCGCGAGCTCCCGGCCGAACGGGAAGGGGATGAGCCGCTGCGGATTGTGTACGCCAGCCAGTATTATTATCTGGAACTGAGTACGGCGCGCATGCTGCATGAGCTGAATATTACATGCGAGGAAGACCGTGAGGCAATCGAAAAGCGGATCGGAAAGATCGAGAAAAAATATCAGATCGAGCTGGATGAGATGCAGAAGACGGCAGTCGTTGAGGCGGCATACAGCGGTCTTATGATCCTGACCGGAGGTCCCGGAACCGGAAAAACGACGACCATCAATGCGATGATCCATTATTTTGAGGCAGAAGGCCTCGACATTTTCCTGGCAGCGCCGACTGGAAGAGCGGCGAAACGAATGACAGAGGCAACTGGCTGTGAGGCTTGCACGATCCATCGTCTTCTGGAACTGACGGGAAATGTGGATGACTCCTCGGCAAATGTGCATTTTGAGCGGAACGCAGATAATCCGCTCGACGCGGATGTCATCATCATTGATGAGATGTCGATGGTTGATATCCACCTGATGCATGCCCTTCTTTCCGCGATTGTGCCGGGAACAAGGCTGATCCTGGTGGGAGACCAGAACCAGCTTCCAAGTGTCGGCCCGGGCAGTGTCCTCCGGGATCTGATCCGTTCGGAATGCTTTCCGATTGTCTGCCTGACGCACATTTTCCGGCAGGCATCCCAGAGCGATATTGTTGTCAATGCACATAAGATCCATAATGGGGAAGAGGTTATACTGGACAATAAGAGCAAAGATTTCTTCTTTTTGAAACGGTACGATGTCAACGTGATCTGGAAAGTGCTGGTGACGCTGGTGTCCCAGAAACTGCCGCGTTATGTGGATGCCCGCCCGCAGGATATCCAGATTCTGACTCCGATGCGGAAAGGTGCACTCGGCGTGGAAAATCTGAATCAGATTCTGCAGAAATACCTGAACCCGCCCGCACCGGACAAAGCCGAGCGGGAAAATGGAGGTAATATCCTCCGCGAGGGCGACAAGGTCATGCAGATCCGCAACAATTACCAGATGGAGTGGGAAATCCGCGGCATCAACGGAATCGTGGCGGAGCGCGGTATGGGTGTATTCAACGGAGACCTCGGCATGATCCGGAGCATCAACCCGTATACCGAGGTGATCACCGTGGAGTTTGAGGAAGGAAAATTCGCAGACTATACGTTCAAACAGGCGGACGAGCTGGAGCTCGCCTACGCCCCGCCCTACGGCAGCGCCAAGGACCCCGTGAACATGTGCGGCTTCATGATTGAGAACATCCGCGCCGGCGTCGTCAAGCAGATGTTCTCAATCATGAAGCCGCACATGT
>OHVS01000845.1_pt1 | contig 11814 bp, 9 predicted proteins | sample 1579531 | NCBI WGS metagenome assembly OHVS01 (sample SAMEA3882531, study PRJEB24775) | human gut metagenome | biome: human-associated habitat; feature: intestine environment; material: feces | place: Netherlands | collected 2009/2010
GGGCTTTAACTCGGCACCACATTGCGTACATGTTGCCATAGTGTCTGCCTCCTTTACAAGATAATCGTTTCAGATTTTTTTATTCGTTTGTCATTTCAAACCAAACGGATTCGTCCTTTGGCAGGTTCAGCAGGGATTCCCCGCCGATATGCCTTACGTAAAAGCCGCCGTAATCGGTGGGCATCATGGCCACGGTTTCGCGCTGTGCGCGCCCTAGATCCATGCGGTACAGCGAAATGCTGCAGATCCAGCCGCGGTGATCCATACCAAGGTAGGTGATGCCGCTGTCCCATGTGGCGGGCTCTCGGTTTTCGTTTCGGTATTCGCCGATGTAGAAGTTCGGCTGATCCTCGCAAATTTCAAACCAGGTACCGGTGTAGTCACTTACATACGAGCCGATCAGGCTGGAAAGTTCCATCGGGTCGGCATTGTGCATGGCCTCGACCAGGTTGAATTTTTCATTGTTGCGGGAGACAGCGTACACCGTTGTATACTCGGCCTCGAAATCCGCATCGTAAGCGGTGCCGATCTCAAACTTGACGATCTCGTTGACGCCGTACAGCGGGCCGCCGTTGGCCATGGTGCCGCACTGTGCGCCGCTGATGACGTCGATGTACTCGACATTGCCGTCCTCGGTCAGCAGGAACACATAGGGGGCATAATCCTGGCCGACACTGGTCATGAGCATCTTTACATAGTTGCCGTAGCAGCCGTTTACCGTAAACTCGGTTTGGTCGCCCAGCTCGTACCATTCCTTCATGGTCTGGTAGGTCACAGCGCCGTCAGGGGTAACATAGTCGGTCAGGGCGCGCACCGTTACCTCGCCGGTGGCGGTCACATCGCAGGTAAACCATTCATCCTGCCCGTGCAGGATCTGGCCGCTGGCCTGCCGCTTGTTGGGGTCAACCTGAACATCTGTCCAGTACATTCCCGACCCGGCGGGGGTGTACATCGGCACGGTGACCACCAGACCGCCGGTATAGTACGGATACAGAGAATAATAGGTAAATACATTGTCAAGCTCGCTCAGGCTTTGCACGCGCATCTGGTTCAGCTCGGCGGCATAGGTGGGGTCATTGCCGCCATAGTGAAGGTCAAAATGCTGCGCTGTGGCGCGCTGCAGCGCGTTCAAGGTCTTTGCGCTGTCGGTGTAGCCCATGTATTCCAGCAAATCCAGATTGGTAAGTTCCTGCCCTGTGGCAAAGTTGTAATGGTAGCTGCCCACATCGTCGTTGAACATCCTGTCGGAGCTGGTGATTTGCAGGCTCAGCACGGGGCCGTTCCAGTTGCTGACCCAGATGATGTAGCTTGTATCGATAAAGTCATTGCGGGAACGGGCATCCAGGGCACGCTCCACCAGATAGCCGTATCGGTAGTCGATTATCGCGTTGATGTGCTTGGCGCCCTCGGTGTCATCATCGATCTGCGGTACTTCATAAAAATAGGTGTCCTCGATGCCGTAGGGGTCGGTGTAGCTGAATTCCACATCATACAGCGTAGAGATGCGGGAATCATCAAACCTGCAGGATGTCTGCGGCTTTTGCGGGGTTTCCTCCGTAGCTTCAACATTTTCAGCGGAGGTCTCGCTCACAGCGCTTGCGGCCGGTTTGCTCGGATCGGGCCGCTTGCTGTCTTGTGCGCAGCCTGCCGCCGACAGCAGCATCGCCGCCGCCAATAGTACGGCACAGCGTTTTTTCATGGTTGGTTCACCCGCCTTTCGGTTGAGAGTGCAGCAAACTGCCTGTGCTTAGCCAAAGGTAACGCTGTTCAGCACGGTGTCGCCCTCGGTGCCGGGGTCAATGTCTACGCCGGAGATCTTGATGGCCAGCCAGCCACCGGTGGGCATCTCGCCGTAGTATTCCGTCCACCACATACCGACCTTTTTGTAGCTGCGTCCGGCCAGCTCCACGCCACCGATGGTGCGCGGGGCAAGCTCCTCCACGTTTTCAAAGCTGTCGTAATAGTAGTTGATCTTGTCCAGATCTCTTTGCAGCTCAAATAATATGCGCGGGTCTCCGGAGAAGATATTGCTGGGGTCATCGGTCGGGAACAGCTTGATATCCGCGAAACGGGGCGAAACGGACTTGTACCAGCCCTGGTCGGGGCAGGTCACGTTGAGCACCAGCGTATAGTCCGAACCGAATGCCTCCAGGGTCTGGGTGTTCAGGCCAGCGGCCGATGGATAATCGGGATTTTCTGCAGGAGCGGAAGCAGGGGCCGGTTCGGCGGTAGCTTCCGGCTCCGGCTCTGCAGCAGGCTCCGATGCAGGTTCGGATGCAGGTTCGGATGCAGGCTCGGATGCCGCGTCGGTCTTGGGCTCTGCCGGGGTCTCCGTCTGGGGTTCAACAGCCGGTTCGGCGGCCTGCGCTTTCAGGTCGGATAAACCGGAATTGACCTCTTTGGTCACATCCCCCTTGGAGCAACCGGCCAAAGCCATAAGCATCATGGCTGCCAATACGGCAGCGAGCGTTCGTTGTACTTTTTTCATAGCTGTCCTCCTTTTGGTCATAAAGTGTCCATCATAGCGCTCAGATAGGCAGGCGAGACGGAAGCGTAGACGAAATCATCGACAATATGGTCCTTTTTTGCCAGGCACACGGCGGTGGCCAGCTCGGGATATTCGGCCTCATCCACAAGCAGTACCGTTTTGCAGTGCGGGCAGACATCCCGCAGGTCGTTTGCCAGCAGCAGTCTGTCCTGCAGGGTGCGCGGCGGATGTGGGCAGACCTCCAGCAGCAGGACATCCGCCCTGCAGGAACGGCATAGCTTTACAATATCCTTTGTCTTAGGACCAGCGTTTTGCACCTGGAAGTCCGGCCCGCCCTGTTTCAGTGCCATTGTCAATGCGCTCGTCATCACAGAGTATTGCGCGTCCAAAACGATCCTCCGCACGGCGCAGCCCTCCTTCCCTGCAAAGAATACGATTTGTCACCTTCATCATACAGGAATCGGACGATTTCTGCCCCCACCATTTGGATAGTTTTTTGGACTTTTTTCTGCTTTTTTAGTACTATTGCAAAAAAGTGCAGATTGCGTCATAATGATACTGGAAAGAAACAGACGGATGATCTACCCTTTGGAAAGGACAGGCACTATGGCAAAGGTACGGCTTGGCAATCTGTGTTTAGCCGCTGCGGTTGCAGGGGTGATTCTCTGCGCTGTCCTGATGCGGGCGTTTTATATGCCGTATTCCGGCTTTTGGCGCACGGTGCTGTATAATATTCTGATCTTTTCCTGGGCGGTATCGGTCTGGTGGCGTATCCTGCACGCACAGACCCGCCACTGTCTGCTGGGCGCTGCCGCCCTGATGCTGTACTGGCTGGATATCCGCCTGATCCGCTATGACTTTGCCCAGACACCGGAGATGCTGCGGCGATTGTGGTATGCGTACTATATCCCGATGCTGCTGATCCCGACCCTTGCACTTTATACGCTTTTCTTTTTGGATCGGGGGCAGTCCTCCCCGCTGTACAAGTACCGGTACATGATTTTTGTATTCCCTGTGGTGCTGTTCAGCCTCGTGCTGACAAACGACTGCCATCAGCTTGCGTTTGCGTTCCCACCCGGGCAGGAGGTACTGGGCAGCCCCGATTACACCTATCGGTTCGTATATTACCTCTGTCTGCTGTGGATATTTTCCTGTGCCGTGTTCACGGTGGTGTACCTTGTACGGCGCTGCCGTATTCCGCATACAAAGCGCATCCTCTGGCTGCCGCTTGTGCCGATTTTTTTGGCTACGCTCTATGCTTTACTGTACAAGCATATTTTGAATGTGCCGTGGATGCATGCGATTGCCGGTGATATGACCGTGGTGCAATGCCTGACCTTTACAGCGACCTTTGAGGCGTGCATCCAGTGCGGGCTTATCCAATCCAACATGGGGTATGCCACGCTGTTTGAGGTATCTATGGCCAAGGGTCTGATCACGGACCGGGCGTTTGTGCCTGTGCAATGCTCCATGCAGGCAGCGCCGCTCCATGAGGAGCAGCTGCGTCAGGCGCTCACCGGCAGTGTCCAGTTGGATGCAACGACCCAGCTTCACGGCCACCCGATCCGGAAAGGGTATATTTTCTGGCAGGAGGACATCACCGAACTGGTGGCTCTGCTGGAGGAGCTGCGTCTCACGCAGGAGGAATTGCATGACATCGGGGACATCATACAGGCGGAAACAGCCCAGAAGGCACAATGGCTGAAGCTGAGCGAGCAGAACCGGCTGTATGACAAAATCGAGACCGTCACAGCCCGCCAGCTGGCACGGATACAGGAATATCTGATCGCGCTCAGGGCCACGGACGATGTCGATACCGCCCGGCGGCTGCTGAAGCACATCGTCATTTTGGGAACCTATATCAAGCGGCGCAGCAACCTTGTTTTTGTTTGCGACAAGGCGGAGGATATCGACACCACGGAGCTGCGGCTGAGCCTGTTTGAATCGGCAGAGAGCCTGCGCCTGAGTGATATACGCTGCGCCGTACAGATCACCGACACAGCAAAGATCCCCCCTGCGTCCGCCGTGGCGATCTATGACGCCTTTGAAGCCATCATAGAAGCGACCCTGCCGGGATTGCAGGAGATCCTTTTCTGCGCCGAGCATACGGCGCAGGGCTGGGGGCTGCGCTGCAGCGTTCAATGCACCGACGCGCCCGCTGCGCTGCCCGGCCTGCCGCAGATGCAGCTTGAACGGGATGAGGACGGACTTTTGTATTTCACGATGTTTCCGGCAGAAGGAGGCAGCCTATGATTTCCCGGATTTCCCGCAACGCTGTCAAGGAAGGCTTTGACACGCTGCCGGCGGCCATCTGCTACTTTGACCGCAACGGTCTGCTGCGTCTGATCAATCACAGGATGCAGGAGATCGCCGCAGTCCTCTGCGGCTGCGATCTGCAGACCCTTACGGATCTGGAGCAAGCGCTGCACAGTCCCGGCGGCGGTGTGCAGCTGCGCGATGAGGCCGCCCGCATCTACGCATTCCCGGACGGGACGGTGTACCATTTTGCGGTGCGCCCTATTCAGGACAAATACGGCATACCGTACACCGAGGTGATGGCCACCGATGTCAGCCGTCTGGCTGCATTGCACGCTGCGCTGCAGCAGGAAAACGAGCGCCTTGCCGATGCGAACCGCCGCGCAAAGCGCTTATATGACAATATGCCCGACATTGTGCGGGAGGAAGAAATCCTGAAAATGAAGATGCAGGTGCATGACGACATCGGCCATACCCTGCTTGCCGCACGGCGCGCACTGCGGCATGAGCATGACCTCGCCCGGCTCAGGAGCGAAGCTGCGAAGTGGGAAAGCTCCATCTCCCTACTATGCCGCGCCCGGCAGGAGAATGCTGCAGAGGACCCGCTGAGCTATATGCAAAGGCGGGCGGCTGTTCTGGGTGCAGCCGTACAGCTGCGCGGTGCCTACCCTGCGGCACGCGCCACCCGCGAGCTCTACGCACTGATCCTGCGGGAGTGTACCTCCAACGGTGTGCGGCATGCGGGCGCCACGGAATTGTACGCCGATTCCGAGCATCGGCCACAGGCATGGCACCTTTGCATCACGAACAACGGCGCACCACCCAAGGCGGAGATAAAGGAAGGCGGCGGGCTTTCCTCGCTCCGCCGCCGTATTGAAAAAGCAGGGGGTACGGTAACCGTACACTCCCTGCCTGTGTTTGTTCTGGAAGTCACCCTGCCCGATAAGGAGAGCATTTATGATACGCGTTATGATCGTTGAGGACCAAAAGCTGGTACGGAGCCTGCTTGAAAGCTATATTCAGAACGAGGACGGGTATCAGCTTGCTGTGTCTATCCCCGGCGCTGCAGAGGCACCGATCCTGTGCGATACCGAGGACATCGACCTTGTCCTGATGGATGTGCAGACCGAACACCGCGAAAACGGTTTGGCCGCCGCCAAAAAGATACGAGAAGCGCACCCGGAAATCAAGATCGTGGTGGCTACCTCGCTTATTGACACACAGGTCTTGGCACGCGCAAAAGCCGTGGGCGCGGACAGCCTGTGGTATAAGGACGGCGATGAAGGGACCCTGATGCAGGTCGTGCGCCGCACGATGGCGGGGGAGCATATCTTCCCCGATGCACCGCCCAGCGTGGAGATCGGCACTGCCATGAGCGCCGAGTTCACCAAAGGAGAGATGAAGGTCCTGCGCTGTCTTGTGCGCGGGCTGTCCTATAACGAGATTGCAAAAGAACTCGGCATCGAGCCATCCACCGTGAAGTTCCACGTCATCAATATGCTGCAAAAGACGAACTTAGAGAATAAGCTCCAACTTGCCATTGCCGCCACCGAAGCCAAATTGGTGGTGGAGTTGTCAGATACCTGAACCGTTATTCCATAGCAAACAGTGCGTAAAAATGAAGCACCCGGGAGGGCTGAATCCCTCCCGGGTGTTTCAATTTAGAACCGCTCCACGCCATCACTCGTTACGCGCGCGTAGACGAGGGGCGGAAGCGTCGGCGGCTCATCGCGGATGACAAGGCCGCCGCGGTACATTTCCTCGGCTGCGGCAAACAGGCTCTCGTCGTCGGCATAGAACGTGCAGATGCTCTCCCCTGCCTTGACGTAGTCGCCCAGCTTTTTGTGCATCGTAATGCCCGCGGCAAAGTCGATGCTGTCCTCCTTCTTGATGCGGCCCGCGCCCAGCAGCACGCTGGCGTTGCCGATCTTCTCGACGTCGTTTTTGTAAATATAGCCGTCGGCGGGGGCGGTCAGCTCATAGCTGTACTTTGCCTTTTGGAACTTGTCGGCGTCGCGCAGTACGCTGATGTCGCCGCCCTGCGCGGCAAACATCTGGCAGCACTTTTCAAACGCGGAGCCGTCGGCAATGACGCTCTCGGCCAGCTTACGGCAGGTAGGCATATCGCCCTTGCCCGCCAGCACCAGCATGTTGCCGGCCAACTGCAGGCAGACCTCGGTCAGGTCCGCGGGGCCCTTGCCCTGCAGAACGGCCATGCTCTCGGCGACCTCCAGCGCATTGCCGATGTTGTGGCCGAGAGGCTTGTCCATATCGGTGATGAGCGCCGCGACCTTGCGGCCATGCGCCGTGCCGATGGCGACCATCTGGCGGGCCAGCTCCAGCGCACCGTCCAGGTCCTTCATGAACGCGCCGTCGCCCATCGTGACATCGAGCAGGATCGCGTCCGAACCGGCGGCCAGCTTCTTGGACATGATGGAGGACGCGATCAGCGGGATGCAGCCGACGGTGGCGGTCACATCGCGCAGGGCGTACATCTTCTTGTCGGCGACGGCGATCTTGCCGCTTTGGCCGATGACCGAAATGCCGATCTCGTTGACCTGCCTGAAAAATTCTTCCTGCGTCAGGCTCGTGCGGGTGCCGGGGACAGCCTCCATCTTGTCAATCGTGCCGCCCGTGTGGCCGAGGCCGCGCCCGCTCATCTTGGCGATCTTGACACCGCAGGCCGCCACGATGGGCGCAATGACCAGCGTCGTCTTGTCACCGACGCCGCCGGTGGAGTGCTTGTCGGCCTTGATGCCCGCGATGGCAGACAGATCGACCATGTCGCCGGAGTGGGCCATGACATCGGTCAGCATGGCGGTCTCCTCGTCAGTCATGCCGCGCAGGTAGATGGCCATGAGAAGCGCCGACATCTGGTAGTCGGGCACATCGCCTGCCACATAGCCGTTGACGGCGAAGGACAGTTCTTCATGGTTCAGCGTACCGCCGTCGCGCTTCTTGGCGATAATATCGTACATTCGCATAGTTTTTCTCCTTGTAAAAGGCAAGCCGCCCGGCTGGGATACCGGGCGGCCTGCTGTGATTTGTGATTAACGGCTGCCCTTGTCGTAGGGAATGCCCTCGGCCTTCGGGGCCTGGGAGTTCTTGGAGGTGAAGATCAGCACGATCATCGTGACGATATACGGCAGCATCTGGTAGAAGTTCGAAATTTCCTTGACGCCCTCAAACTTCGGCAGGAAGGTCAGCGTGGCGTTCAGCGCAGCAATGACCTTGAACAGCGCGAAGAACAGCGACGCGCCGAGGATCGGCAGCGGTTTCCAGTTGCCGAAGATCATAACGGCCAGCGCCAGGAAGCCGTAGCCGCCGACGTCGGAGTTGAAGCCGGAGCCGGCTGCCAGCGTGTAGGCCAGGCCGCCGACGCCGCCCAGGAAGCCGGAGATCAACACACCGGCGTAGCGCATCTTGTAGACGTTGATACCGACGGAGTCCGCCGCCTGGGGATGCTCACCGCAGGCGCGCAGCCGCAGACCGAAGCGGGTCTTGTACATGACGATGTAGGCCGCGATGAACAGGACGATGGCAACGGGGGTCGTCAGGTAGAAATACTTGAAAATCAGGTTGTTCCAGAAACTGGGGCCGTCCACCGGGGCGAGGCCGAAGGTATCGCGGGTGATGCGCACCCAGTTGGGAATGAAGATCGTGGTCAGGCCCTGGCCCTGGATGGCCCAGGTCATGACGACGGCGAAGGCGGGCGCGAACTGGTTCAGCGCCGTGCCGCCGATGGTCTGGTCGGCCTTCAGGTTGATGGCCGCAAAGCCCAGCAGCAGCGAAAAAATCATGCCGGTGACGCCCGCCACCAAAATAGCAATGAACATCGACAGCTGCGGATGTGCGGGACCGAAGCCGCTCTGGTCCAGGCCCTGCAGCGTAAAGCAGGCGAACAGCGCGCCAATGATCATCATGCCCTCAAGTGCGATGTTGATGACGCCGGAATGCTCACTGAACATGCCGCCCATGGCGACGAGCAGCAGCGGCACTGCGAACAAAATGGTCATACTGATAATGTTGGCAGCGATCATCATTTTGCAGCACCTTCCTTTCCCTTATGGCCGGAGACCGCCTTGGTAATGATGCCGCGCATCAGCAGGGCAAAGGCCGCCAGATAGATGATGACGGCAATGACGATGTCAATGGTCTCGGACGAGTAGGCGGGCTGCATGGCGGCACCGCCGACCTGGATATAACTGATAAAGAGCGACGCAAAAATCGTGCCAATGGGGTTGGAGCTGGCCAGCAGGGCGACAGGGATGCCGTTGAAGCCCATGCCGAGGATGGATTTTTCCAGCACGTATTGGCCCGTACCGGCCAGGTAGTAAATGCCGCCGCCGATACCGGACAGCGCGCCGGAGATGACCATGGACAGCACGATGTTGCGCTTGGAGTTGATGCCCGCGTACTGGGCAGCGTCGCGGCTCAGGCCGCAGGCCTTCAGCTCATAGCCGAAGGTCGTCTTTTGCAGGATGACCCAGACGAGGATGGCAAAAATAATCGTGATGATGATGGAAATATTGATCCAGCTCGAGTTGCCGAACAGTGCCGCAAACGGTCCCCTGGGCAGGATCGCACCGGGGTTTGCAACGTTCAGCGCGGCGGTGCGGTCCGAGTTAGACGCGCCCCAGCCGGAGGCCAGCATATTGGGCATGTTGGCCAGCAGCAGATTGACGAGGTACATGCCGATCCAGTTGAACATGATGGCGGTGATGACCTCATTGACGTTGAAATACGCCTTGAACAGGCCCGGGAAAACGCCCCAGATCGCACCGCCGACAGCGCCCGCCAGCAGGCAGACGTACCACGGCAGCTGGAATTGAATGGCGCACAGCAGCGAGAAGAAAGCGCCCATCGTGTACTGGCCGGACGCACCAATGTTGAACAGGCCCGTCTTGAACGCAAAGCCGACGGACAGGCCGCACATCATCAGGGGTGCCGCCTGGTACAGCACCTTGCCGAGCTTGTCCATGCTGGAAAAGCCGGTGGCCAGCATAGCTCTCATGCCGCCCACGGCGGCGCCGGGATTCAGCAGGACCAGCAGTACAAAGCCCAGCACCAGACCGACGACGATGGACAAAAGGCTGGCCAGGACCCCTACAACGGCGGGACGCTGCAGAAGCGGCTGTTTATTCTGTTTGCTCATGCTTTCGCCTCCCCTTGCTTTTTGGCACCGGCCATATACAGGCCCAGTTCCTCGACGGTGGTCTTTTTCGGGTCGAATTCGCCGACGATCTCCCCCTCGTAAATCACGAGGATGCGGTCAGACAGGTTCATGACCTCGTCCAGCTCAAGGCTGACGAGCAGGACCGCACGGCCCTTGTCGCGCTCGGCCACGATCTGTTTGTGGATATACTCGATCGCGCCGACGTCAAGGCCGCGGGTGGGCTGCACGGCAACGAGCAGCTGCGGGTCCTTATCGACCTCGCGGGCGATGATAGCCTTCTGCTGGTTGCCGCCGGACATGCTGCGGGCAATCGTCGCAGGGCCCTGGCCGCTGCGGACATCGTATTGCTTTATCAGGCGCTCGGCGTACTGCAATACGGCGTTCTTTTTAATAAAGCCGTGGTTCTGGAACTCCGGCTGCCAGTAACGCTGCAAAACCATGTTGTCGGCCAGCGTGTAATCCAGCACCAGACCGTGCTTGTGGCGGTCCTCCGGGATGTGGCTCATACCGGCCTTGCTGCGCTCGCGGATGGGGGCATTCGTGATGTCCCTGCCCTCGAGTCTGATGGTGCCGGACGTGGGCTTTTCGAGGCCCGTAATACCGTAGATCAGCTCGCTCTGGCCGTTGCCGTCGATACCGGCAACGCAGACGATCTCGCCCGCGCGGACGTTGAAGCTGACGCCGCGGACGGCATTGTTCTTGTGGACCTTGCTCGGCACGACGAGGTCCTCGACCTCCAGGATCGGCTTGCCGACCTCGCAGGGCTTCTTATCGACGGCAAACTGCACGTCGCGGCCAACCATCATCTTGGACAGTTCCTCTTTCGTGGTGTCCTTGATGTCAACGGTGCCGATATACCTGCCCTTGCGCAGGACAGAGCAGCGGTCAGAGACCGCCATGATCTCGTTGAGCTTGTGGGTGATGAACAGGATGCTCTTGCCCTCGGCCTTAAAGCCGCGCATGATGTCCATGAGCTCGTCGATTTCCTGCGGGGTCAGAACCGCCGTAGGCTCGTCGAAAATCAAAATTTCATTGTCGCGGTAGAGCATTTTCAGGATCTCGACACGCTGCTGCATGCCGACGGAGATGTCGCTGACAAGCGCGTCCGGGTCGACCTTCAGACCGTACTTTTCGCTCAGAGCCATGACCTTTTTGCGTGCCTCGTCCTTCTGCAAAAAGCCGTGCTTTGTGTCCTCAACACCCAGGATGATGTTGTCGAGCACCGTGAAGCACTCCACCAGCTTGAAATGCTGGTGCACCATGCCGATGCCCAGTGCGTTGGCATCGTTGGGGTTGCGGATGGCAACCTCCTTGCCGTTTTTCAGGATCTTGCCCTGTTCCGGCTGATACAGGCCGAACAGCACGCTCATCAGCGTACTTTTGCCCGCACCGTTCTCGCCCAGAAGGGCGTGTACCTCGCCCTTGCGCAGTTGCAGGGTGATATCATCGTTTGCCTTGATACCGGGGAATTCCTTGGTAATGTGGAGCATCTCGATCACATAGTCCTGCCCATGGTCCATTCCGTCACCTACTTTCCTCTCTTTTCTTAGCCAGACGATGGCCATAATAACGGAACCTATTATAATGGTTCCGACAAAAAGTTGCAAGGTTCCATACCAATTTCCCCGGGAATTCTCTGTAAAAATAGTAGTTTCTGAAGGGTACCTTTTTGTTTGCCTCATTGACGCAAGCATTTGGCAATGTTATACTGAATTAAAATAAGGTTCAAACCTGTATTTAGTACACTCTCTATCTACCAAAAGTTGGAAAAACGTTATGAAAATTCTTGTTCTCAATGGAAGCCCTAAAGGAGAAAGAAGCACCACATTGCAAACCGTACGATACCTTCAAGTGTTGCATCCAGAGCACCAGTTTTTGGAGCTTCCCGTCGGGC
>OHVS01000908.1_pt1 | contig 11262 bp, 9 predicted proteins | sample 1579531 | NCBI WGS metagenome assembly OHVS01 (sample SAMEA3882531, study PRJEB24775) | human gut metagenome | biome: human-associated habitat; feature: intestine environment; material: feces | place: Netherlands | collected 2009/2010
AAGAAATTCAACATTGAGGGTGGTGTGATCCCGATGTCCTTTATCATCAATAATGGTGATCAGGATCCTGCAATTCTCATCAACGGATTCGGAGAAGGATATGGTGACACCGGTGATCATTTTGCAGTAAAAGATGATGGAACCGTTATTTATACAACTGTACAGGAAGGCTATAAAGAAGGTATCCAGTGGCTCCATCAGCTGGTAGAAGAAAAGCTGGTGGATCCGGAGGCTTTTACCCAGGAATGGTCAACTTATGTTGCAAAAGGTAAGAACCACAGATATGGTCTGTGTTTCACCTGGGATATTGCAAATATTGATAACAATGAAGATTATGTAATGCTCCCGGCGCTGGCCGGTCCGGATGGTCTTGTAAATATCACAAGACAGAATAACAGTGAAACCAGTGGCTTTGACAGAGGACGCTGCGTTCTGACTACAAGCTGTCGGAATACGGCACTGGCAGCAGCATGGATCGATCAGATGTATGCACCGATCCAGTCTCCGCAGAATAACTGGGGTACTTACGGGGAAAAAGATTCATTTAATATCTTTGAGATGTCCGAGAATGCAGAAGGTGGTCAGATGCTGAAACATATGGATCTGGGAGATGCATCTCCGGTAGAGGTTCGTGAAGCACAGTCTGTAAACGGACCGTTGGCAATACTTAACGAGTATTACGATGTATATGTAACAGAGCCGGCAGATGCAAAATGGCGTCTCGACAATATGCACGAAACATATCTTAAGGATATGAACAGTAAATATGTGTATCCGAATGTATTTATGAGTATTGATGATACCAATAAGGTATCTCAGTACGACACAGATATCAAGAAGTATGCGGAACAGAAAAAAGCAGACTGGATCCTGAATGGCGGCATCGATAAAGAATGGGATTCCTATCTGAAAAAGATGGAGCAGTATGGACTGTCTGATTATCTGGCAATCAAACAGAAATATTTTGACCAGTATCAGAAGTCTCTTAGTGAGACAGAGAAATAAAAACAGAAAAAGATACCGGTCAGAAACATAAAAAAGAAAGAGAGAGCAGAGTATGAGTGAAAAACTTGAAAAAGCACGTCTTTATGAAATAGAGGAAGCAAAAAATATCCCGCAGGAAGAGAAACCGGCCTTTCATGTATCTGCACCGGTTGGCTGGATCAATGATCCCAATGGATTTTCTGTTTTTAAAGGAAAGGTACATCTTTTTTACCAGTATCATCCTTACAGCCGTGACTGGGGCCCTATGCACTGGGGCCACAGTGTGACGGAGGATATGATCAGATGGGAGCAGCTTCCTGCAGCGCTTGCACCGGATCAGGAATATGATCGAGAGGGATGCTTTTCCGGAAGTGCTATTGAAGCGGATGGAAAACAGGCTTTGATCTACACAGGAGTTACAACAGAAAAGCTGCCTGATGGAAAAGAAGAAGTCCGGCAGAATCAGTGCCTTGCCTGGGGTGACGGAAAAGATTATGTAAAGGCAGAGAAAAATCCGGTAGTCACCGGGGATATGCTTCCGGAGAAATGCAGCAGAGTTGATTTCCGTGATCCGAAGGTATGGGAAGATAACGGAACATACTATATGCTCGTAGGATGCCGCAGCGAAGAAATTCCTGGACAGGTAGTTCTGTTTTCCAGTAAAGATCTGAAAGAATGGAAATTTGAAACAATTCTTGCGGAGAACTCCACAGGAGAAATCGGTGTTATGTGGGAATGCCCCGATTTCTTTCCGCTCGGGGATAAACATGTGCTGATCTGTTCTCCGCAGCATATGCGTGCAAAAGGGTATGAGTTTCATAATGGACATAATTCCCTATATTTTACGGGAGATTATGACAGCGAAAAACATACATTTGAAAAAGACGCACCGGTAAGTCTGGACTACGGACTTGATTTTTATGCGCCGCAGACAACCCTTCTTCCAGATGGAAGAAGAGTGATGATCGCCTGGATGAAATCCTGGGATAGCTGTGTGATCAAGGAAAAGCAGAGATGGCAGGGAATGATGACTCTTCCGAGAGAGCTGGAATATCGTGACGGAAAGATCTGGCAGAAGCCGGTCCGAGAAATTGAGAATTATCGGAAAAACCGTTGCTGTTATGAGAATGTAAAAGTGGGTGAGAGCTTAAGCCTTGAAGGCGTCCGTGGCCGAATGATCGATCTGACTGTGGAACTGCAGAACGCAGATGGCATCATGGATGGAAGCAGGAACTCCGGAAATCCAAATCAGGAAGCATTGGATGTGTACAATGAGTTCCGGATCGAGCTTGCACGCAATGAAGAATATACAACGGTCTTTACCTATGATCGAAAAAGACAGATACTGGAAATCGACAGAACCTGGAGCGGGGTGCAGCGTGATGTTGTATGTACAAGAAAGCTCCAGATCACAGATGACAGACAAAATCTGAAGCTGCGTTTTATCCTGGATCGAAGCTCCATAGAGCTTTTTATCAATGATGGAAGCAAAACTGCGACTACCGTGATCCCAACACCAGTGGAAGCAGATGAGATCCTGTTCCACAGTGACGGAAATGCTGTGATCCAGGTTGAGAAATATGATATTGTGTTGTAGAAGCCTCTCAAATATTGACAATTTCTCTATTTTTGTATAACATAGGGGAAGTTGCTTACGCCGGATCAGGAGTTATTCGTATCTCCTGATCCGGCATATATTTACAGGAGAGGAACACAGGAATGTTTTATCAGTTAAAAATCACAAGAAAAGGAACGAAACCGCCGGTATGGAGACGCTGTACTGTTGCGGCTGACGTTACATTTGCAAATATGGCAGCCATGCTTGAAAAACTGGTTCAGTATCCGGCAGGCAGCCTATATGAGATTGAATTTTTTCAGAAAAAAGTACAGATCCGTGAGAACGGTGACGGAGAAGCGAAGAATAATTTCACATTATTAAATGCAGGCGAGACAGAGACTGCAGAGCTTATGGATTCCGAGAAATGGTTTACCTTCCGTCAGTATGGTGCGGATAAGGAAGCTCCGGAATACAGAGTTGATATTGAGAAGAAAGACGAGGGAACAGCAGAAGCTCCTTCTATTATAAAAGAAGTAAAGGGTGAGGATGATCCGTACTGGACAGAGGCACCGGAGCTGGGATGCACTGCAGCAGTTGAAACTGAGGCTGAAACAGCCAAAGCATCGGAAGACATTGCTGCAACAGTAGCAGCAGTAGAGGCAGCAGCCAGAGCTGCAAAAGCAGATGAGGCAGCCACAGGCAGCAGAAGAAATCCTACAGTAAAAGATTTCCTCATGTCCTATCGTAAAGAAGACCTTCTCAGCATTGCAGGTGAGCTTGGACTTCACTGCAAGGGAATGGATCAGGAAGAGATCGCCGCAAAGGTTGCCGCAGAGGTTCTTAAACCGGAGGTTATGAAAGCAAGCTTCCTCGTAGCAGACGATCAGGAAGTACTGGCTTTTGAGGCGGCTATTCAGAGAAAATGCTTCCATGTTACAGAGGATGAGTGGAATACATTAGAATGGCTGAACGATATGGGCTACCTTGTTTCCTACAGTGATGATTACGCAGAAGTTCCGGCAGAGGTTGTAGCTGTTTACGATCAGATCAATACACCGGAGTTCCAGACACTTCGCAGCCAGGTAAACTGGCTGAAGGATTGCCTTATTATGGTAAGCTATCTGTATGTATCTGCACCGGCAAAGACCGTATATGAGATGTTTAAGCAGAGAAAAGGTTTTGACATCGGATATGACAGCTTCATCGAGCTGTATCATACCATTCCGGAGAAGGCCTGTATCTGTGAGCTTGCGGGGGATCAGCTGATCCTGAAATCCGCACTGGTCAATAACATCTACAAGGATATCGAGAGACGTCAGGGTGGACGGAAATTCTATATTCCGTCTGTAGATGAGATCCTGGATTATTCCGAAAACGGGTATCCAACAAAATCTGCTTCTTACCAGAGACTGGGCAGATTCCTGCTGGATGAGATGAAGGTTTCCGATGCAGTGAAGGATCAGGTACTGTTCTTTATTTACAAAGAATGCTCCATGGATGGCAGAATGTCAGCAATCATGGAAAACCTGAACCAGAAGGGGATCCAGTTTAACGATGAGCAGCTTGAGAAATTTACAAAGCTGATCATGGAGGCAAACAATAACACAAGAATGCTGGAATTCCGCGGTTACACACCGAATGAGATCTCAGGAGCAGTATGGCCGTTTGCCACAGGCAAGCCGCACACTGCAATGCCGAACAGCTTTGTGCCGACAGCAATGCCGATGCAGCCGGCATCTGCAAGAAAAATCTATCCCAACGATCCGTGTCCGTGCGGAAGCGGTAAGAAATATAAGAAGTGTTGCGGAAGAAGATAATTCTGCAGAAAATTTACCGTAATTCCGGAGCTGAAAGTTCCCATAGATCGTTGCGGAGCGACTGCGCTCATGAGTGAGCAGCGAACGCGGATGATCTGGTCCGATTTATCGTTTGATGCAGTATCTCCGGAAATACCATACAAATTAATATAAGACAGTTCGTTTGTACCATCCTGTCTATAAATAAAACCAGGGCTGAAGAAGATGTGAGAATCAGGGCAGACTCGTGGCGGGTCTGCCCTTTTTTTACTTTAACTGGATCAAGGCCGGGAATCCCGGCTTTTTTTATTTATGGAAATATTCGGGTGGTGTGACAGATCCAGAAGGAGGAAAAATTTATGTATCAGTTAAAAACAGAAGCAGATTTCGATTCGGCACACTTTCTGTCCGGTTACACCGGCAAATGTTCCAACATCCATGGCCATCGCTGGCATGTGGAGATTGAGATCGAAAGCCGGAAGCTGGAGAAAAACGGCCAGGAGCGAGGGATGCTGGTAGACTTCGGAGACCTGAAAAAGGATCTTCGGGAGCTGGCAGATTCCATGGATCACACGCTGATCTATGAAGAAAATACATTACGTCCGAAAACGCTGGAAGCACTGGATGAGGAAGGCTTTCATCTGGTGAAGGTTCCCTTTCGCCCTACAGCAGAGAATTTTTCAGAGTATTTTTTCAGAAAAATGGAAGAAAAGGGCTATCCTGTAAAAAGAGCTGTTGTTTACGAAACACCAAATAACTGTGCAGCTTACCGGGAAACGGAAGAAGAAACGGAGGCGGTATGGCTATGAGTACCTATCAGGTTGTAGAGAAATTTGTCAGCATCAACGGAGAGGGCAGACGGGCAGGAGAGCTTGCCGCTTTTATCCGGTTTAAGGGCTGCAATCTTCAGTGCAGCTATTGTGATACCAGCTGGGCAAATGAGCCGGGATGTGAGAGTGAAAGGCTGACAGAAGAAGAGATCCTTTCCTGGATCCGTGAAACAGGCGTAAAAAATGTGACACTTACAGGCGGGGAACCACTTTTGCGGAAAGGGATGGAGGAGCTGATCGAGGCAATCCTGGAGGATCCATCCCAGCGGGTGGAGATTGAGACCAATGGAAGCGTAGATCTGAAGCCTTATCATATATTAAAAAAACGTCCGTCCTTTACCATGGATTATAAAGCACCGGACAGCGGCATGGAAAAAGAGATGCTCCTTTCCAATCTGGAGCTTCTGGGCAGTGAGGATACGCTGAAATTCGTGGTCAGCAGCCGCAGAGATATGGAAAAAGCCCTGGAAATCCTGGAAAAGTACAGGCTGGTCGGAAAAACGGCAGTTTATTTCAGCCCTGTATTTGGCAGGATCCAGCCGGTGGAGATCGTGGATTTCCTTATGGAAAAAAAGCTCAACGATGTAAAGCTTCAGATCCAGCTTCATAAGGTGATCTGGGACCCGCAGAAACGGGGAGTATGACAGGAAAACATATCACAATATAACAAGAAATACCGCAGAAAAGGAGAACGCTATGAAAGCACTTGTACTTGCAAGCGGCGGTGTGGATTCCACCACCTGCCTGGGGCTTGCCGTAAACAAATATGGAAAAGAGAATGTAATTGCATTAACAGTAGCTTATGGACAGAAGCACACAAAAGAAATCGAGGCTGCCAGAAAAACAGCAGAATATTACGGAGTGGAGCATCTTTATCTGGATCTGGAGCCGATCTTCCGGTACAGTGACTGCTCGCTGCTGAAGCATTCAGACAGAGAGATCCCGCACGAAAGCTATGCAGAGCAGCTGAAGGAAACCGATGGCTCACCGGTTTCAACCTATGTGCCGTTCCGGAACGGATTATTTCTTTCCTCGGCAGCAAGTATTGCGCTGTCAAAAAACTGCAGTGTGATCTATTACGGAGCACATGCGGATGATGCAGCCGGAAATGCATATCCGGACTGCAGCAGTGCGTTTCACAATGCGATCAACGAGGCGATCTATCAGGGAAGCGGCGGCCAGCTGAAGGTTGAGGCGCCTTTTGTCAGCTGCACAAAGGCAGAGGTCGTAAAAACCGGCCTGGAGCTGAATGTTCCTTATGAACTGACCTGGAGCTGTTACGAAGGCGGCGAAAAGCCCTGCGGTGTGTGTGGAACCTGTATTGACAGAGCAGAGGCATTCCGTCTCAATGGAGTGAAGGACCCGGCACTTGACAGATAGATCGGATCAAAAATATCCGTTTGACCATAGAAAGGAAAAAAATATGAGCAGAGAAAACCTGGAAAAAGAAGGGATCACCCTTCTCGGAAATCAGAAAGTAAAATATCCGGACAATTATGCTCCGGAGGTACTGGAAACATTTTTGAACAAGCACCCGGACAACGATTACTTTGTAAAATTTAACTGCCCGGAATTTACAAGCCTTTGTCCCATTACCGGACAGCCGGATTTCGCGACGATCACGATATCCTACGTACCCGGTGAAAAAATGGTGGAGAGCAAATCTCTGAAGCTGTATCTTTTCAGCTTCCGCAATCACGGAGATTTTCATGAGGATTGCGTGAACATCATTATGAAGGATCTGATCCGTCTCATGGATCCGAAATACATTGAGGTCTGGGGAAAATTTACGCCGAGAGGCGGCATTTCCATTGATCCATACTGCAATTACGGAAAAGCCGGAACCAGATGGGAGGAGATTGCCTGGAAACGCCTTGCAGAGCATGACATGTACCCGGAAAAGATCGATAACCGGTAGAAAAACTAAAAGTCCCTGTTTTCACTGCGAAAAGCAATGAAAGCAGGGGCTTTTTGTTTAGGTGCCTGACAGCGCAGGTTTATCTTTATGACAGCCGGATGCACTCCGATTCTGTGCCAAACAGATCAGCGATCACATCGTGCACGGTTTCGATCTTATCTGCCATATAGGCCTTTGCTCCGCAGAACAGCAGGCCGTTTTCCACGTCGCCCTTTACGGCGGCGATCAGCTTGTCTGTAATGCAGTAAGGGATCTCGCCGGGGGAACATTTGGCAAGGCAGCGGTGGCAGGGACTGTGCGGGATTTTTTCACCGGCCATGACGTGCTGCATGAAGGGATTCATAATGGCACGTCCCGGCATACCTACCGGACTTTTTACAATGGCAATGTCGTCCTTTGCGGCGTGGATCAGGGATTCTTTCAGCCGGATGTCTGCGTCACATTCTTCCGTTGGGATAAAACGGGTGGCGACCTGAACGCCGTCCACACCAAGATCAAGGACATGCTTTACATCCTCGTGCGTGGCGATGCCGCCGGCAGCTACTACAGGGATTTCCGTGCCGAATTTTGCGGCATAGCTTTTTACAGTCTGGACGATCTTTCGGATCTCATTGTCGTAGGCTTCCGGTGTATAGGAATCCAGCTCTTCCTTGTGGAAGCCCAGATGACCGCCTGCCTGGGGACCTTCGATCACCACAAGGTCTGCAGTGCGCTTGTACTTTCTTTCCCAGTATTTCAGGATAACCTTTGCAGATTTGTCCGTTGAGACGATGGGGGCGATCTTTGTTTTGCTTCCGCTGACAAGAGCAGGGAGCTCTGTAGGAAGTCCTGCACCGGAGATGATCAGGTCAGCGCCGGCATGGACAGCGGCTTTTACATGAGATGCGTACTCCTTCAGTGCAACCATGATGTTGTAGCCGATGATACCGTCAGGAGAAATCCTGCGTGCTTTTTTCATCTCGGACAGGATAGCCCGCTGGTTGGCTTCTTCGGTATTCCGGTCGAAATCCTTTTCCCGGTAGCCGATCTGAGCGGTGGAAATGATTCCAATCCCGCCTTCCTTTGCAACGGTGCCTGCCAGACGGCCAAGGCTGATGCCAACGCCCATTCCACCCTGGATCAGGGGAAATTTCGTAAGTTTATCACCGATTTTAAAATTCTTCATAATGATCAGATCCTCACATTCATTTGCTTTCGTTAAATAATTTTAGTATAAAATAGTTTTATTATCAAAGTATATCATAACAGGGGAATTTGTCAATGTAAATGTAGGTGAATCAGGGAAGTCCCCTGCTTCAATTGCGAACATCCGTCGGACCAGATTTTGTTAAAATCCACTTTGTTGACAGAACAGAAAATATCAGGCAAATTCACAGTGATATCAGCTTTACAGAAAACTGTAAAGTGAATTAGAGGAAAAGGGAGGAACAGGTATGCGAAAAAAGACGAGTACCATCATGGCCTGGCTGCTTGCGGCGTCTGTGACAGTCACATCTCTGTCAGCGGGAACAGTGACGGCCTATGCACAGGAGGAAATGCCGCTGGCGGAAGCCGGAACCGTGACAGAGAGTGCGGAAGAGTTTGGCGACAGCAGTGACAGCATTGCAAATATTGCGGAAGAGGGCAATATTGAAGCTAAAGAAAAGGGTGAGCTGACAGCATTATGCTGTGTAGTTTCACCCTTTTTATGTGTGATGAAATTTTTAAACTGTAAAGCAGTAGGCTGTGTCCGGAATCCCTCTGGCAAAATCAGAATTTAAACAGATTCAGACCGATCTCCTGACTGAACTCACGGCCGATCTCTCCGTCGATCACCTGGATCTGGATCTCGGCAGTAGCGCTGATGATGGCACGGTTCAGATGACCGCCGTGTACATGGCCTTCCTCGTCACCGGCTGCGATATGGAGATGAAGATAAACGTCACCGTCTTTGCGGGTAACGGTACCGGTAAGTGATACGATCTCAAACGCTCCCTGGAACTGAATAGAGTGGTATTCCTTTGTCACTGTGTTGTATACACCTGCAGTGAAATCATTGATGGCGCCAAGGCCTGTGACCTGTGCAAGGCGGATATTCTCTTTTTTTGCAACCTTGCCGATCTCCTCCAGGATCTCTTCCTTCGGATCAAGACGAAGATAGATCGTGTTTCCAAAACGTCTGTATTCCATGATAAAAACCTCCCTTTGTGTGATATTTGCCATAAACAGAGGCGGATGTTTTTATCCGCTTGTCAATAAGTATAATACATTTTATTTTTTTACGGAAGGCCAGGGAAAGAGAATGCCGGAGTCTCATGTCTGTGCGAGAGATTTTTTTGACGTCTGCTCTTAGCATTGGAGGCAGGCGGGGATACGTTTGAGGTTTCGTTAGGGGGGATGTGGTCGAGGGACGCCAGAGGAAGGTGGCATTGCTCCGGGAGTGGATGTAGTTGGGGGTGTTTTTGAGGTTTTGTTAGGTGGATGTGGTTGAGGGATGCCAGAGAAAGGTGGCATCGCTCCGGGAGTGGATGCAGTCGGGGATGTTTTTGAGGTTTTGAGAGGTGGATGTGGTTGAGGGACGCCAGAGGAAGGTGGCATCGCTCCGGGCAGGGACTCCGTCGGGGGATACTACTAGGGCTCCGTGAGACGGCTAAAAGCATTGCGGCAGGGCCAGAACTCGCCTGCGGCTCAGACAGCAGACCCTGCCGCAATAACGCCGTCTCCCGCAGCCCAAGTAGTAATCACCCCTCCTCCGCAGCAGCCCGGCCCGATGCCACCTTCCTCTGGCTGACGCTTCCAACCGACAGGAAAAAACATGCGGGGGATGGAAGCGGACTGGGCGTCCTGTCCTGAAATGTCAGACTGGTACAGAATATTCCTATAAGTATCGAAGAATACAGAAACGGGATCGGCCCAGCGTATCACCATAAATATCGAAGAATACAGGAACTAGATCGGCCCAGTGTATCACCATAAATATCGAAGAATACAGGGATCAGATCGGCCTAGCGTATCACCATAAATATCGAAGAATACAGGGACCAGATCGGCACAGCGTACCACCATAAGTACCGAAGAATACAGAAACCAGATCGGCACAACGTTCCATTCTGAGTACCGCAGCATACAGACAAAAGTCAACAACGCAGCACACACAACAACGCAGAACTCCTTCCGTGCCCAAGAGGGTGGGGGTGCAGGGGGAGGGCCTTCGGGCTACGGAACTCTGAGATGGCCTTCCCCCTGCATATTCCCGCATTGAAAATGCGACCGGCGTAGCGCCATCCAGCGAAGAGTCTTATTATAAAAAACAACACATATAAAATAATAAACAGGAAGATAATAGCATAATGGATGAATGATAGCAGAAAAGAAATTGTCCTATAAAAATAAACTTCCAGGAAAATCTAAAAAAATTGAAATTTATGGTTGACAAGCATAACTCCCAGTGGTATTATAACTGAGCTGTCGCAAATAATTGTTTTTAAAAAACAAACAATTAAAAAGAATTTCAGAAAAATGAAATTCACAGTTGACAAAAGACAGAAGATATGATAAAGTATCCAAGTCGTCAACGAAACGACAACAAAATCTTAACTCAAAAATGTTTGAAAAAAACTTAAAAAAGTGCTTGACAAACAAAAAGAGATGAGATAAAATAAACGAGCTGTCTGAGAGACAGACACAACAAACCTTGATAACTAAACAGTGAAACACATACGATTCTCGAAAATTTCTTTACATTTAAAGAACGGTTTAAACAAACCAAAAGCAGTAAAAACGAGAGATAGCCAAACGGTTGTCTTGAGTAAACGAATCAAACATTTTATCAGAGAGTTTGATCCTGGCTCAGGATGAACGCTGGCGGCGTGCTTAACACATGCAAGTCGAACGGGAAACCTTTTATTGAAGCTTCGGCAGATTTAGATTGTTTCTAGTGGCGGACGGGTGAGTAACGCGTGGGTAACCTGCCTTATACAGGGGGATAACAGTCAGAAATGACTGCTAATACCGCATAAGCGCACAGAGCTGCATGGCTCGGTGTGAAAAACTCCGGTGGTATAAGATGGACCCGCGTTGGATTAGCTAGTTGGTGAGGTAACGGCCCACCAAGGCGACGATCCATAGCCGGCCTGAGAGGGTGAACGGCCACATTGGGACTGAGACACGGCCCAGACTCCTACGGGAGGCAGCAGT
>OHVS01000916.1_pt1 | contig 11194 bp, 9 predicted proteins | sample 1579531 | NCBI WGS metagenome assembly OHVS01 (sample SAMEA3882531, study PRJEB24775) | human gut metagenome | biome: human-associated habitat; feature: intestine environment; material: feces | place: Netherlands | collected 2009/2010
GATTTTACCATAATTTTCCAGATAGTTCAACGGTTTATTTTGGGAAATTATGGAAATTCTGCTCGAATGTCATACTTTTTTATGCTGCTGCGTCCGTTCCGGGCACGGAATGTGCCTGTTCCAGCATGGTTTGCGCAAAAATGCCGTAGCCTCGTGTCGGGTCATTGACCAGCACATGGGTTACTGCACCCACCAGCCGTCCGTTTTGCAGGATGGGGCTGCCGCTCATCCCCTGCACGATGCCGCCGGTCTGCGCCAGCAGTGCCGGGTCGGTGACGCGCAGCACCATGTTGCGGCGCGGGTCGGCGTCGTTCACCTTTTCAATATAGACACGGTAGCTGCGGGGCGTTTCGCCGCTGGTGGTGGTCAGGATCTCTGCCGCGCCGGGCAGCACCTCCTGTGCAAAAGCAAGCTCCGTCTGCTGCCCGGCAATGGCGGTGCTTACCGTGCCGTAGACACCGTTTTCGCCGTTGATGCAGATTCTGCCAAGGGCGTGGTCGCTGATAAATTTGCCCTTCAGCTCTCCGGGGCTGCCGGCGGTACCGCCGGTGCAGCCCACGATCTGGCAGGCCACGATCTCGCCGCTGCGCAGGGCGACCTGCTCGCCGGTGTCGCTGTCACTGATGGGATGCCCCAGCCCGGCAAACACCCCAGTTTGCGCGTCCACAAAGGTCAGAGTACCCACCCCGGCGGAAGAGTCCCGCACCCACATTCCTGCCCGCCACTGGGCGTTCTGCGTATCCCACACCGGCAAAAGGGTGGTCTGCCGCTGCTCCCCCTTGCGGACGTAGACCACCTCCACCGCCGCACCGGCAGCGGCTTCCAGCGCGGCATGGACCTGCTCGTTGGTCTCGGTAACGGTGTTTCCCATGCGGATCACCCGGTCGCCCAGCCGCAGCCCCGCCTGCTTTGCGGGGTTTATTGTACCGGCGGCGGTGTGCACCTCGGAAAAGCCCACCACAAGCGCCCCCTCCGAGAACATCTTCACCCCAAAGGGCGTACCGCACACCGTGACCGTGGGGCGCTGCATCACGGTGGCACGGATGGTCTTGACCGGCAGCCAGCCGCCCAGCGCCAGCGTGGTCTGGTAGCTGCCCGCTGCCCGGGTGCTGGCCACGTTGCGGCTGCCGTGTCCGCGCAGCGGTTCCACCCAGCCAAAGCGAGGCAGCGCAAGGGGCTGCTCCGGCTCCAGATAGACTTCCTCCGGCAGGGCGCACCACAGCCAGCCCAGCGCCGCCACGGCAGCCACCAGCAGATAGGCACCCATGATCTTCCCCCACCGGACGATGCTGTGCTTAGACATTTTACGGCCTCCCTGCGCATTTTTCGGGGTTAGTATGCGCAGACAAGCACGAAAAAACCGCACCCGCATCCAAAAATGGACACAGGTGCGGTTATGATTTTACAGGGGCAGGCGCTTATGCGTCCTGCAGCTCGCCGCGGCTGGCGGCCTTGAGGTAGGCGAAGATGAACTCATCGATATCGCCATCCATCACGGCATCCACGTTGCCGGTCTCGTAGTTGGTGCGGTGATCTTTGACCATGGTGTAGGGCATGAACACATAGCTGCGGATCTGGTGGCCCCAGGCGATCTCATTCTGCACGCCCTTGATGTCGTCGATCTTGTCCTTGTGCTGCTGCAAAGCGATCTGGTACAGCTTAGCCTTCATCATTTCCATGGCGTACTCGCGGTTCTGCAGCTGGCTGCGCTGGGTCTGGCAGGTCGTCACGATGCCGGTGGGCTTGTGGATCAGGCGGACGGCGGAGGACGTCTTGTTGATATGCTGGCCGCCTGCGCCGGAGGAGCGGTAGACCTGCATCTCGATGTCGGCGGGGTTGATTTCAATGTTGATGTTGTTGTCCAGCTCGGGCATGACCTCAAGGCTGGAGAAGCTGGTCTGGCGGCGGGCGTTGGCGTCAAACGGGCTGATGCGCACCAGACGGTGGACGCCGTGCTCGCTCTTGAGCATACCGTAGGCGTTAGGGCCCTTGACCATCATCGACGCGGACTTGATGCCGGCCTCGTCGCCGTCCAGCACGTCGAGCACCTCGACGCTGTAGCCGTGCGCCTCGGCCCAGCGGGTGTACATACGGTAGAGCATCTCGGCCCAGTCCTGGGCCTCGGTGCCGCCGGTACCGGCGTGGAAGGTCAGGATGGCGTTGTTGTGGTCGTACTCGCCGTTGAGCATCGTCATGAGCTGCAGCTCGTCGATGGACTTCTCGACGCCGTTGACGGCCTCCTCACCCTCGGCGGCCAGGGACGGGTCGTTTTCCTCCTCGATCATGAGCAGCAGCGTCTCGGCCTCCTCATACTGGGTGGACAGCTTGCCGAAGCGCTCGAGCTTGTTCTTGACCTCGCCCATCTCGCTGATGACCTTCTGGCTGCGGGCCGGGTCATCGTAGAAGCCGGGCATCGTCATCTGGTGCTCCAGCTCGGCCAGGCGCTTTTCGCTGGCCTCGATGGACAATGCGTCGCGCAGGTCATCCACGGCGGTCTTCATGCCGCCGAGCTTTGCTTTCAGTTCGTCAATCGTAATCATATATCGTTTCCCTCGTCACACATAAGTTGGCATAAAATTACATAGTACCATTATAAGCGAATTGGCGGGCGTTGTAAAGAGGGGAAATCATATATAATGAAGGTTCGTAGGGAGGGGTCTTGACCCCTCCGGGGCGTTATCGGCAGCGACGAGGTTTCCGGGCAGCATATATGCCGCCCCTACGGACCTTCCGCAAGCTTGTAGGGGACGCATATATGCGTCCCTGGGCAGTCTGCGACAGCCGTCAGGTTCCGCGGAGGGGTCAAGACCCCTCCCTACAACTCCGCCGTAAAAACCCGTTTTTCCGTTTATCTTGTAAAGTTTTTATGTTTTCTTTGCATTTATCCATTTGATGCGGTATAATGGCCTTATGTTACGGAAAGGATACCACACATGACACGTTACACAGGAAACCATTGCCCTGTCTGTGAACAGGCATTTACCGACGAGGATGACATCGTCGTCTGCCCCGACTGCGGCACGCCCTACCACCGGGCCTGCTGGCAGAAGGTCGGGGCCTGTATGCACAAGTCGGAGCACGCCGCCGGGTTTGAATGGCAGCCCGAGTTCGGTCCCGATGCCGAAAAAGCCGCGCACGAGGCCACCTGCCCGAACTGCGGCACCCACAACCAGCCGGGCGCGGCGCAGTGCAGCCACTGCGGCTGTCCCCTGCCGAAGGACAACGGCCCCCGACCCGACCCGAAGGACGAGGACGCGCAGGTGCCGATCTACACCCGCGACCCGTCCACCGTGCATAAGCCCGACAACAGCCGCACGACCCCCGGCCCCCGCATCGACACCTACACCGCCGACGACAACGGCGGCATCTGCCGCCGCGAGATAGGCCCCGAGGATACCATCGACGGCATCAAGGCCAAGGACTGGGCCGCCTACGTGGGCCGCAGCCCGATGTATTACCTGATGCAGTTTTTCCGCATGAGCATGACGAAGCGGAAGGTCGCAGTCTGCCTGTCGGCATTCCTGTTCGGGCCTGCCTATCTGCTTTACCGCAAGATGTGGAAGGAGGGTCTGCTGACAGCCCTGCTGTCCATCGTTTTGAGCGTGCCGTCGCTCATCGCCATTGTGGCGACCTTCAACCCGTCGCTGTTCGGCAGTATGCCGCTGCATTGGGTGCCCGTGGCCGCCGACGTCTGTGCCATTGCGGACTGGATCGTCAGGATTTTGCTGGGGCTTTTCTCGGTCTGGCTGTACCGCAACACCTCAAAGAAAAATATTGATAAAATCTACAGCGAATACCCCGAGGGCGACGCCCGCACCGATGCCCTGCTGCAAAAGGGCGGCACCAGCATCTGGGCGGCGCTGCTCTACTTTGGCATCGTGCTGCTGCTCTCCTCGCTGGTCATCAATCTGGCCGGGCCGGGCTTTGTTCAGTACGCCATGGCCATGGCCGGATATTAATTTGCTACCACACCCCAACGCAGGGTGTTTAATTTAGGAGGAAAACTATGAAAACTGCACTGGTGATTATGGCCGCCGGTATCGGCTCCCGCTTCGGCGGCGGCATCAAACAGCTGGCTGCCGTCGGTCCCAACGGCGAGATCATCATGGACTATTCCATTCATGACGCCATCGAGGCCGGTTTTGACAAGATCGTCTTTATCATCCGCCACGACATTGAGGAGGCGTTTAAAGAGGCCATCGGTGACCGCATTGAGAAGATCTGCGCCGGGCTGGGCATTGAGATCGACTATGCGTTCCAGGCACTCGAGAACGTGCCGGAGGGCTTCTCCGTGCCCGAGGGCCGCTCCAAGCCCTGGGGTACCGGCCAGGCCGTGCTGGCCTGCAAGGGCATTATTAAGGAGCCGTTCGCCGTCATCAACGCCGACGACTACTACGGTAAGGAGGCGTTCGTCCGGCTGCACGACTTCCTGCAGGGCTACACGCCCGACAAGCCGGGCGACCTTGCCATGGCGGGCTTTGTGCTGAAAAACACCCTGAGCGACAACGGCGCGGTCACCCGCGGCATCTGCCAGATGAACGACGCCCACTACCTGACCGGCGTGCTGGAGACCGGCGGCATTGAAAAGACCGCCGACGGCGCAGCCGCAGGCGGCAAAAGCATCGACATCGACAGCCTTGTTTCGATGAACATGTGGGCGCTGACCCCCGAGTTCGTGGATCTGCTGGAATCCGGCTTTGTGGAGTTCTTCGAGAAGGCCGCCCCCGCCAACCCGCTGAAGGCCGAGTACCTGCTGCCCATCTACATTGATGAACTGCTGCACGCCGACAAGGTCAGCGTCAAGGTGCTGCCCACCCACGACAAGTGGTTCGGCGTCACCTACGCCGAGGACAAGCAGACCGTCATTGACAGCTTTGCCCGGCTCGTCGCCGACGGTGTGTACAAGAAGGATCTGTTCAGCGATCTGAAGAAGTAAAACAGCCAAAAACGCCCCGCTGCGGCAGGTCCTGACGGACAGCACAGCGGGGCTTCGCTTTTGGTTGAAAATTGCAAAAGACTGGCACACAACGCTATGGAAAGCGGAGGCAAAACGCGGTATGGTTACTATAACAGAAGCAGAATCACACCGCATACACCGTTACAGGAGGGCAATCATGGCAAAGAATGAATTTGACATAACATCCCTGACCCCGGAGCAGCGCGACGCACGCCTGGCGCTGGACGTGGAGCGTCTGCTGCGCTTTGGCCGCAAGCACAAGCTCATCAAAGATCTGGACATTCTGGTGGCGCGCAACACCCTGCTGGATCTGCTGGCCCTGGCCGCCCCCAGCGAGGCCAAGCCCCCGAAGGAGGACCCCGAGACCCCCGCTGCCCTGCTGGACGAGATGGTCGAGCTGGCCGCGCAGAAGGAGCTTTTTGACGGTGCCGTAAACCAGTACCGCATCAACTTTGAGACCCGCCTGATGGGTGCCCTGATGCCCCGCGAGAGCGAGGTCTGCAAAAAGTTCAAGAAACTCTACCAGAAGCAGGGTGCCAAGGCTGCGACCGACTGGTTCTATCAGCTCTGCGTGGATACCAACTACATCCGCACCGCGCAGATTGCCAAGAACATCCAGTGGAACACCGCCACCCCCTACGGCGAGCTGGAGATCACGATCAACCTGACCAAGCCCGAGAAGGACCCCAAGACCATCGCGCTGGAGCGTCTGCAGCCCAAGAGCGGCTACCCCGCCTGCATGCTCTGCAAGGAGAACATCGGCTACGCGGGCCGCATCAACTTCCCCGCGCGCCAGACCCACCGCATTGTGCCCATCACGCTCGCAGGGGAGCAGTTCTACCTGCAGTACAGCCCCTACGCCTACTTCCATGAGCATTGCATCATGCTGCATGATCAGCATAAGCCCATGGAGATGAACAAGCAGACGCTGGCCGAGATTTTTGACTTTGTGGCACAGTTCCCCCACTATACCTGCGGCTCCAACGCCGATCTGCCCATCGTCGGCGGCAGCATCCTGAGCCATAGCCATTTTCAGGGCGGGCGGTATGTTTTCCCGATGCAGAAGGCTGATATTGCCGTACCGATGACCGACATCCGCTACCCCGGCGTCAAGGCGGGCATCCTGAACTGGCCTGTTTCCGCCGTGCGTCTGGTCGGCCGCAGCAGCCAGCAGATGCAGATCGTAGCCAACAACATCCTGAGCGCATGGCGCGCCTACAGCGATGAGAGTGTCGGTATTCTGGCAGAAACAGACGGCACACCGCACAATACCGTGACGCCGATCCTGCACTACGATGAGACTGACGGGTTCATCCTTGACCTTGCGCTGCGCAACAACCGCACCAGCGAGGAATTCCCGGACGGTATCTTCCACCCGCATAAGGAATACCACAACATCAAAAAGGAAAACATCGGCCTGATCGAGGTCATGGGTCTGGCCATCCTGCCCGCCCGCCTGAAGGATCAGGGTGCGCAGATCGCGGAAATTTTGGCGGGCCAGCGCCCGAACACCAGCCGTATCGAGGGCGATGCACTGGCTGTCCATGCCGACTGGATCGATGCGCTGATTGCCAAGTACGGCACCAGCATGAAGCCCGAGGCCGCCAACAAGGCTGTCAAGGCCGAGATCGGCACGGTGTTCAGCCATGTTTTGGAGAACGCCGGTGTCTTTAAGCAGGACGCCGCCGGTCAGACCGCCTTTGTCAGGTTCATGCAGAGCGTGGGCTTTAAGAAGGCGTAAAATCGCATAAGAAGCAGGGACACCGACCCGCAAGGGCCGGTGTCCCTGTTTTCGTTGCCTTGTAGGGGCCGGGCATGCCCGGCCCGCAGCCTTCCGGGAGACAGACGTTTGCCGTACACATCCCGCGGAGCGTCGAGGACGCCGCCCCCTACAGAACCTCCCGGCAGGTTTGTAGGGGCCGGGCATGCCCGGCCCGCAGCCTTCCGGCAGGCAGGCGTTTGCCGTACACATCCCGCGGAGCGGTCAAGACCGCTCCCTACAAAGCACCCGTTATCGTCATCCTGTAGGGAGGGGTCTTGACCCCTCCGTGCGGCTTTCCCGCAAGCGCCTGTTTGCCTTACGCGCGCGGGCCGGGCATGCCCGGCCCCTACCGCGCTGCGTTCTCCTGATACCCGCACTCCCACAGCACGCCCCAATCCAGCTCCTCATCTATCCCGGCTTCATACCGTGCCAGATTTACATCAATGACCCGCTGCTTCACATTCACGCAGCAGAGCAGTGTAAAGCTGACTGCTGCCGCAAAAATCGCGAGCTTCGCCGCCGGGATCGGCTTGAACACCCGCACCAGCGCCAGCACCGCACAGACGGCCAGCACAAACAGGCACCATGCCGCTGTGAACCGCCGGGGCGTCAGGGCGTAGAGCGTCACATAGACAGCCAGCTTGCCCGCTGCCAGCGCAGCAAAAGCCACGCCGAACCCGCAGAACACGGCGGCCAACGCTTTGGGCAGCGGCGCACGGCCAAAGAACTGTATGCCCGCCAGCACCGAAAAGTCGAGCAGCAGGATTTTCAGCAGCTCCCAAAAGCCGTTCACCGCAAAAGCGGCGGTGTCCGGTGCGTCCAGCCCCAGCGGCGCAGCGGCGAGCCACTCCCCTGCCTGCACGGCAAAGAACAACGCATAGACGCCGCACAGCGCCATTACAGCCGCCACCGCCGTGGTGCGCGGCACAATGCGGCAGTTTTCCAGCACAGCGGCACACTGCTGCGCCGTGGTGGGCGGGGCTTTGCGGCGCAGGGAGCCGCCCACCAGCCCGTACAGCCACGCCCCCACCGGGAGTGAGGGCAGGATATACATCAACTGGTCAATGAATCTCATATTGTTCAGCAGCCTGCTCCACCAGTCGGACACCTGCTGCCCCAGCGCGGCAAAGTTGGCATCGGCCGCTGCCAGCAGGCCCCATGCCACACCGCACAGCGCCAGCGTCACCGCTGCGGTAACGATGAGGTGCAGAACTTTTCGTGTCCCCGTGCGGTCCTGCAGATGGGTGCGCAGCGCAGCAAAGACGGTACGCGCCCGCAGGAAGAAATTCCCGAACGGCAGGAGGACGAATCCGGCCAGCGCGTCCAGCGGGGCCAGGCTGCCGCTCTGCCCCTGCGCCAGCATCCCGCACCGTGCCAGCACATACCAGACGGCGAACAGATGCCATGCCGGCCACTGCCAGTCTCCCAGCGGCCCCGGCTGGTAGCCGTACAGCGGATACGCCGCAGCCAGCGCCATCCAGCATGCGGCCCAGAGCGGCGTCTCCTTGGCGGCGGTGCGGTGCGCGGCGCGGGCGGCACAGTCCACATACACAATGAACAGCGCCGCAAAAACCGGCATTCCCCAATCCGGATATGACTGCGGAAACATCACTCCGCGCAGATAAAAATACGCCAGCGGGTACATTAAAACAGCATACAGCATACCATCACCTCAACGTAGGGGCCGGACAAGTCCGGCCCGGCAGTGTAAAATAAACGTTTGCCTGCGGGAAGGCCGCGGGCCGGGCATGCCCGGCCCCTACCGATTCTCGTCCGGCACAAACTCCAGAATATCCCCCGGCTGGCAGTCCAGCGCCCGGCAGAGAGCCTCCAGCGTCGAAAACCGCACAGCCTTGGCCTTGTTATTTTTCAGGATGGACAGATTTGCCGGCGTGATGCCGATCTCCTCGGCCAGCTCGCCCGCGCCTTTGTGGCGGCGCGCCATCATCACATCCAAATTGACAACAATGGGCATCGTGCCGCCTCCTTAAATCGTGTAGTCAAGCTCGTCCTTCATGTGGACGGCCTGGGCAAAGGCGTTTTTCAGCACCCGGACAATGAGCGCCATGAACGCCGCGGCCACGCCCAGAAACGCAAACGGCAGATAGATGTACGCTGCGGCCAGGCAGACCACCGCCGCCCCCGCACAGCACCAGCTGATGCGCCGCAGGGCCGTCACGTTGGCGGGCACAAAGACCGCGCCCGCCTCGATGCGGCGCAGGAATTTGTACAGACTGACCAGCATGACGAACGCCAGCACCGCGCAGACGTACCCCATGCCCAGCAGCACCGGGCCGCTGGCGGGCGGCAGGGCGTTGGCGGATACCATCCAACGGGTCAGCCACGGGCCGCTTACCGTCATGATGCCGCAGCCCGCTATTGCCCCCGCCACAACGACGCGGGTCAGAATGATGCTTTTCTGGTCGCTCCAGGTAAATTTCATTTGTATACCTCCTGATTGCGTGCCCGAACGGTTTCGGATCGCCGCAAGGCTCTCTCCCATGGTTCGTGATGCTTGCAGTATACCACGCTGCATATCGTTTTGCAAGCATTTTTTATCGTTTTTCGATAATTTTGTAAAGTCTGATGGAAACATTTGCACCGCGCCGCAAAATGGTGTATCATAGCAGTGTATAGCATCAAGTTTAAGAGGTGTACCGCATGAAATTACCTGTCCTGCTGGCCGTCGCGGCGCTGGCTGTCTGCCTGACCGGGTGCAGCCATGCCCAGACGGACGCCACACCATCCGCCACTTCCGAGACTGCCGAAGCCGCCGCCACAGCGACGCCTGCGGCCACGCCTGCCACATCGGCAGAGCCTGTCTGTGCCGAGGTCGGCACCATCCTGCCCGAGACCGCCGACGCAGGCCGCAGCTATGTTGATGAGACGCTTTTCATCGGTGATTCAAACACGGCACGCTACCTGCTGTACGCCAACGAGACCGGCACGGCATTCACAAGCCTGAACAACAACATCGGTGTTGTCAGCATGGGCGTGGGGTCGATCACCTCCCTGAAATGCGAAAAGTTCAAGGGCTCATCTGCGATGTACACCGTACCGGACGCCGTGGCCATGCTCAAGCCCAAGCGCATCATCATCTGCTACGGCACCAACAACCTGTCTGGTTCGTCGACGGACGCGACGAACTACATAAAGACCTATCTGCAAGGGTTGCAGGCCATCCAGACCGCGTGGCCCTACTGTGACATCATCGTCAGCGCCATTCCCCCGCTGGACCGGCAGCGCGAGAACACGAACCTGACGATGACCCAGGTCGATGCCTACAACGCCGCGCTCGTGCAGATGTGCGAGGAAAACGGCTTTAAGTTTTTGAACAGCGCCGAGGTCCTGCGCGACGATGCCACAGGCTGGGCCAAAAAGGACTACACGCTGTCCGACGGCGTGCATCTCTCGAAGGAGGCCGTTACCGCGTATTTTACCTACGTGCGCACCCATGCTTATGCCGCCGAGGACCGCCGCCCGCAGCCGCTGGGCACGATCCCGACACCGGACGGTGTGCCCGCGAACCTTATCAACAAGGATCCCATCGCCGTGCGCGGCGCGAAGGTCCCGCTGGAATTTGTTGCTGCAAACGGCGGCAAGCTGTCCGGCACGACGAGCCAGCTCGTCAAAAAGGGCGGCACGGCGGCAGCTGTGACTGCAGTGCCTGACGAGGGCTTTGTCTTTGCGGGCTGGACGGCCAGCTCCGGCGGCAGCTACAGCAGCGCGACGATCAGCTTCACGATGCCCCAGAACGCCGATGCGGGCGGCGTCGTGCTGACAGCCAATTTCAAGGCTGACGCCCATGAACACAACTATGCGGAGATCGAGGATACGCGGGTGAACCCGACCTGCACCAACAACGGCTCGGCCAAGTACAAGTGCACGATCTGCGGCGAAGTCATCGAGAAGGAGCTGCCCGCACTCGGCCACGACTGGGATGGTGGTGTCGTCAGCAACGGCGTCATCACCTTTGCCTGCCGCCGTGAGGGCTGCGGCGAGACCCGCACCGAGGCCGTGCAGGCGACCCCGACGCCGTCCCCCTCGCCGGTGCCGACACCGACAGCCACGCCCGAGCAGCACGTCCACAATTTCCAGCTCGTCAGCGATACCGCGACCTGCGCCGCGGACGGCGTAAAGACCTACCAGTGCAGCTGCGGTGAGCAGATGACCGACCCATCCCCCGCCACCGGCAACCACAGCTGGCAGCTGACAGGCCACACCGACCCGCAGGTCGGCGCGGACGGCAGCAATGTTTACACCTGCTCGGTCTGCGGTCAGACGATGACCGAGACCATCCCGGCCCTGCCGGCGCCCGACCCGGAGCCGGAGCCTGCACCCGAGCCTACTGTGCCGGAGGAGCCGGCCCCCGCCGCGGAGCCGACCGGCGACCCGGAAATCACCGAATAAACCACACCTGCCGCGGGCGGATATGGAATCCGCCCCTACGGTATGTTTTTTGTTATCTTTTATCT
>OHVS01000920.1_pt1 | contig 11116 bp, 9 predicted proteins | sample 1579531 | NCBI WGS metagenome assembly OHVS01 (sample SAMEA3882531, study PRJEB24775) | human gut metagenome | biome: human-associated habitat; feature: intestine environment; material: feces | place: Netherlands | collected 2009/2010
GAACCTGATGCAGATGCACTCCTCCTATGTAGTTACCGATCCGAAGGGAACGGTTTTGGTCGAGTGCGGAAAAATGCTTGCACGGGGCCGCCCAGCGCGCGGCAAAAACGGCGAGGTGCTGTATACAGTGGACAAGGACGGCAAGAGACAGATTGTTTATGAGCCGTATAAGATCAAGGTGTTCAACACCATTGATTTTGCAAAGTCGATGCACTACAACCCGTTTGCGTACATCAGCGAAAAGAACCGTGAAAAAGACATTCTGAAATTCGTCGAGGTCTTGATAAAAAACACTTCTTCCTCTCAGCAGCCGTCCGGCGATGACTTTTGGGTAAAAGCCGAAAAGCTCCTGTACACGGCATATATCGCTCTTATCTTTGCGATGTATGATCCTGAACAATGGAATTTTGAAACGCTTATTGATATGATAAACGCTTCGGAATGCCGTGAGGACGATGAGGAGTTCAAGAATGCGATAGACCTTGAATTTGAAATTGTAGAGTGTTGGCTGAACGGTACAGAGCATAGTGATCCCGAAGTAATGGCAGACTATGCCGATCTTTTTGAAACAGAACCCGATGCCGAACAACGGCGCTTGGGTGCTTTTGCACTCAAACAATTCAAGGCGTATAAGCTCGCTGCCGGCAAAACGGCTAAGTCTATCCTAATTAGCTGTTCGACACGACTCGCGCCTTTTGCAATAGATGAGGTTTTGGAGATCACCTCCTACGATGAGCTGCACCTCGACAAGCTCGGTGACGAGCTGAGTGCGCTTTTCATCATTATCTCCGATACAGATGCCACATTCAACTTCCTTGTAGCGATCATGTATTCCCAGCTTTTCAACCTACTCTGCACCAAAGCAGATAATTCCCCAGGTGGAAAGCTGACCTATCATGTACGCTGTTTGTTAGACGAGTTCGCCAATATTGGCGAAATACCGCAGTTTGAGAAGCTCATTGCGACTATCCGAAGCCGTGAAATATCGGCAAGTATCATCTTGCAAGCTAAGAGCCAGCTAAAGGCTATATATAAAGATAATGCAGATACGATTGAAGGCAACTGTGATACGATGCTGTTTTTGGGCGGCAAGGAGAAGTCCACGCTGAAAGAGATATCCGAAAGTCTCGGTAAAGAAACGATCGACAGTTTCAACACCTCTACCAACCGTGGACAATCGGAGAGCTACGGAATGAACTATCAGAAGCTCGGAAAAGAGCTGAAATCTCAGGACGAACTGGCGGTCATGGACGGCGGTAAATGTATCCTGCAAGTGCGAGGAGTGCGTCCGTTCTTCTCGGACAAGTTTGACATTACCCGTCATAAGCAATATCCAATGCTCTTGGACGATAATCCTGAGATGGGGTTCAACATCGAAAAATTTGTGAGTGACCAAAAGGCGATGCGTTTGAGACTGTCTCGACAGGAAAAGTTCACGGGGTATGGTGTTGATATGACGGCCGCCGGACAGGAAGTTACAACAGTATCAGCAACAGAAACAGAAACCGCTGATACACAAAATTCTGAGGAAACCGACGAAAAAGAGATATATGTCGGATTTTAACTCGGACAGTGAAGAAACCGAATAAAGGCAATACCGCACGATCTTTGTGTGGTATTGCCTAAAAAAAGAATCGGTTGAAGCTGCGGACAATTATTACTTTATTTTTTTTGAGGGAGACTTTTTACCTATGAACGAACTGAATATTTCTGCGGTCGATGCTACCGCTATGGAGACAGCAACCACTACCTCTGCACCTAAGCACAAGTGGCTCTCTAAGCTCACCCGTGGTGCAAAGAAGGCAACGATGTTCTGCACTGTTGCAGGCATCATGGCATCTACCTGTGCAACTCAGGCATTCGCAGCAGGCACCGGCGAGGTCGATACCTCGTCCTTTATCACTACTGCCTGCACCGTACTCAAAAGCGTCATCTGCCTTATCGGCGGCGGTGTTTCGCTTTGGGGTGTCGTAAACCTCCTCGAAGGTTACGGCAACGATAACCCCGGTGCGAAGTCTCAGGGCATGAAGCAGCTTATGGCTGGTCTTGGTCTGATCCTCCTCGCTATCATTCTCGTACCTGTTCTTGAGGGTATGATGACGGGTGCGGTGTAATCTGACACACGCTAATCAAGAAAAGAGACAAGCGTAAACCTCGGCTGAACGCTATATAAATGATGCCGTTCCAATAGAATTATGAAAGGTCGCTCAGCGGTGGGCTGTGTTGGGTATGGGCGATAAGACAGAATGGGAATAAACATCGGTTATCTGACAGCGAACCGAACAAGTGCAGGAGATGAGGTCTACACACCATTTTATGCGGTAGAACCGTTACTGGAGTTTCTTCCGAAAGACAAGAAGATATGGTGTCCGTTCGATGAGGAATGGAGCGCTTTCTATCAGTTCCTTTCGGAGAAAGGCTATGAAGTGGAGCGAAGCAGCTTAAAGGAGGGACAGGACTTTTTCAGGTATGAACCCGAACATTGGGACATTCTTGTGTCCAATCCCCCATTCAGCAAAAAGAATGATGTACTGAAACGAGCATTTTCTTTCCAAAAGCCCTTCGCTCTGCTCCTGCCCGTGAACAGTATTCAAGGCAAGGCGAGATATAAGATTTTCAACAACGAAATCCAGATGCTCTCCTTTGACGGGCGTGTGGACTATCATACACGGCAGAACATGGAATGTACCACTAAGGGCAATCACTTCGGCTCTGCTTATTTCTGCCGTGACCTTCTGCCCTCCAAACTGGAGCTTCGGCAGCTTGTCAAATATGACAGACCTTTAGTCACTCCCACGATTGGAGGTGATGAATAATGGGAATTATCAGCGATGCGATCGATGCACTGGAAGATTGGTGTAAAGACTTATTTAAGGACGGCATCCAGTCTCAGTTTGACGGCATTTCCGACCTACTGACCGACACTTTCTCGCAAACAACGGGAACAGGCGGCAGCGGTGGACTTGTCAATGACTTCGTAACTCAGCACCCGTCACAGTTCACCGGCGGAGGTACTGGCGGTACTACGATCTGGACAACGATCGAAACGCTTTGCAACAATGTCGTAGTGCCTATCGGCGGTTTCATTCTGACAGTTATCCTGCTGAATGAACTGATACAGATGGTACTGCGAGGAAATAACTTCAAGGACTTCGATGATTCTATCTTCATTAAATGGATCATCAAAGCCTTGTGCGGTGTAATACTGGTCGCCAACACCTATTACATCGCTTCGGCACTATTCTCGTTTGGCACAACGGTATGCTCCAATGGGCTTGCCACACTATTCGGGACCGGAGATTATCTATCTTCCACACTCTCGATCAATCCGTCGGCTCTCAGCGGTCTGAGCTTGGGTGAGCTGATGACGGTGTGGTTTATTTCCCTGATCGTTCATCTTGGGGTGCTGATACTGATAGTTGCTATCGTTATCACACTTGCAAGCCGTATCATCGAGGTGTTTATGTATCTCAGCATTGCACCTATCCCTATGGCAACCATGATGGACAGCGGTGAATGGGCTTCTATCGGTAAGAACTGGATCAAACAGCTTCTTGCTCTTTCTTTCCAGGGCTTCTTTATCGTGGTGGCACTCGGTATTTTCAAGACGCTGTTCAGCAATGCGATCGTTGCCCTGAATGCAAGTACAGACGGCGTGATCCTGCAAATGGGACTGCTTCTTGGCTATACTGCGGCACTTATCTTCACGATTCTCCGTACAGGAGCTATCAGCAAATCAGTCTTTAACGCACGATAAAACAAGATCGGAGGTCAAAAATGGCACATTACGTTCCTATCCCGAAGGACTTGAACGACATCAAGGAAAAGTTCATCATGGGATTTACAAAACGTCAGGTGATCTGCTTCGGCATCGGTCTTGTTTTGGGTGCGCCCGTGTATTTTCTGACAAGAGCGTCTATCGGAATGTCGGGAGCGATCTTCGCAATGGGGGCGGTCGCCGCCCCTGCGATCCTCTGCGGCATTTACAAGAAAAACGGCGTGTTCTTGGAGAAACAGGTGAAGTTCATGCGTGAATACTTCACAAGACCACGAAAGCGGTATTACCGCACAACCAACGTATTCATGTGCATTGAACGGCACATCGAATACAACAGAATCAAGAAGAAGCTGGCAGATGCCGAAAGAAAAGGCTAACAGCTTTACCTATACATAATAGTATAACTTTCGGTATCTCCGCTTTTGCATATAACGGAGGTTTCCAATGGGCTTTAGAAAGAAAAATGCCAAAAGAAGTGATAACCGCAGTTCTGCTAAGGTTATCATGGGCAAGCCTGCCTCTAAACTGACAAAAGAGGAAAAAAAGATTTTATCCGCACGAATGGCGGAGATCAGGAGTGAAAACGGCGGTAAATCGACTGTGCAGAACACCATTCCGTACCTGTGTATGTATCAGGACGGCGTGTGTCAGGTGTCGGAGAATTTCTTTTCTCTGACGGTGCAGTTTTACGATGCCAACTACTCTATCGCTGAATTTGAGGAGCAGAACAACATTTTCAGCAAATACTGTGACATTATCAATCTTTTCGATAACACGATCAAATTCCAGCTTACCTTTGAAAATCAGAACCGTTCAAAGGCAAAGCTCGTCAAGACGGTTCAGATACCCGAACAGGACGATGATTTCAACGCTATCCGCAAGGAATACAGCGAAATGCTCACTGATAAGCTGCTCAAAGGCAGTAACGGTCAGTCAGCTCGTAAGTTCCTGACATTCGGTATCGAAAGCACCAGCTATAAGGCAGCAAGGGCAAAGCTGATGAGTATCAAGAATGACGTAATCAAGGGCTTCAAAGCCTTTGGCGTTGATGCTGAGGTACTGGACGGCAGGCAGAGACTTGAAGCGCTGTATTATGCCCTGAACCCTTACAGAAATTCCCCATTCATTTTCGATTGGGACTCTATGCTGAGGGCAGGAATGGACACAAAAGATTTTATCTGTCCGCCCTCGCTGAAATTCAATAAGTCCGATTTTGAGATCGGCAATGCCTACGGCGCAGTATGGGGTATGAATATCCTCGCCGGAGAGCTGCCCGATGAAATTCTCAAGGACTTCCTTGAAATGCAGAACCTTTTCTGCGTGAACATTCATGTTGAACCGCTGGATCAGATAGACGCCCTCAAATTCGTCAAGAAAAAGCTCACTAACGTTGAGCAGATGAAGATCGACGAGCAGAAAAAGGCATCGCAGTCCGGCTATGATCCCGATATTCTGCCTCCTGCGATCAAGATGTATATCGAGGACATTGAAAAGCTCCTCGGTGACCTGAACAGCAAAAACGAGCGACTGTTTCATATCAGCATTTCGCTCAGGGCATACGCAAAATCGAAGAAAGAGCTGAAACTTCTTTCTGAGATGCTGAAAAGAACGTGCCAGAAGAACAACTGCACGATGTTCCCTTATGACTATCGGCAGGAGCAGACGCTTGTATCCACACTGCCTATCGGGTATAACGAGATTCCTGTGCGGAGAGAAATGCACACTTCGGGCATAGCGATTTTCGTGCCGTTTACCACCAAAGAGCTGTTTCAGGACGGACAGGCTACCTACTACGGTATCAATACGCTGTCGGGCAACATGATAAGAGCAAATCGCTCCCGATTAAAGAACCCGAACGGGCTTATCCTCGGCAAGAGCTTCAGTGTCAAGCGTGAAATCCTCGACTGTTTCCTTACTACGCTCGATGATATTATCATCTGCGATCCCGAAGGTGAATATTTTCCGCTTGTATCGGCACTCCACGGACAGCTTATCCGTATCGCCAGCAATTCCGAACAGCACATCAACCCGATGGACATTACCATTGATGAGTATATGTTCACCAATCCGATGGAAGTCATTGCAAACAAGAGTGATTTTCTTATCAGCTTGTGCGAGATCATTGTCGGCGGTCGCTACGGACTTTCCGCTGAGGAACGTTCGGTCATTGATAAGTGCGTTCAGCGTATCTACAAGCATTTTATCGAAAACGAACCGACTGAGGACAAGATGCCGCTTCTCTCCGACTTACAGCGAGAGCTTCATGAGGAGGGTGAAGTCGCTCTGCGTGTGGCGAACAGCCTTGAAATGTTTGTAAATGGTTCTCAGAACCTTTTCAATCACCGCACAAACATTGATATGAGCAATCGTATCATCTGCTTTGATATTAAGGAACTTGGCAACCAGCTCAAAAAGGTCGGTATGCTGATCGTTCAGGATACGGTTTGGAACAGAGTTTCCGCTAACCGTGAGAAAAAGAAGATCACCCGCTACTACATCGATGAATTCCACTTGCTTCTGAAAGAGGAGCAGACTGCGAAATATTCCGCTGAGATATGGAAGCGTTTCCGTAAATGGGGCGGAGTTCCGACAGGTATCACGCAGAATGTCAAGGACTTGCTTTCTTCTCAGGAGGTCGAGAATATCTTTGATAACTCGGACTTCGTGTATATGCTCAATCAGGCAGCCGGTGACAGGGACATTCTTGCCGAGAAACTGCACATTTCCAAAGAGCAGATGAAGTATGTCACGAACAGCGGTCCGGGCGAAGGACTTATCCGTTATGATAAGGTGTTACTGCCGTTTACGGATAAATTTCCGCAGGATACGCAGATGTATCGCCTTATGACAACCCGTCCCGCTGACCTTGCATAAACTGCGCAGAATGGAGGATTTATGAGCTTACAACGAAAAGAAAATAACCTCCGCAGAGCGCAGGCGCGTTTCGATAAAGTCAGCAGACGGTCGAAGCAGTTTCAGATAGACTTCCGCCGTGAACAGAACAGCAGAGGTCGCTTTCATACCCGTGCCCATATCCTTCGTGGTGAGAAAACGCACCACGGCGGCAGGGGTATCATTCACAAGTTTGCAAATGCAAAATACCGTATTACGGGTGATGCTCCCTCGGTCACAAGGACGATCAAATCATGGCAGCCTAAGACCTTTAAGGGCAAGCTGTTCAAGGCGAATGCCCGTGCGGTCAATTTTGCAGTACATGATGTAGCGCAGACGGCGGTAGATACGGCTCTTGCGACAGAAACGGTAGGGCTGAAAGTATCGGATACTGCCCAGCGTGAAGTCCGCAGCAAACTCAAACAGAAATATACCCGTGAAGCGGTTGACGATTATCACCGTGGAGTATTTCTCATGGGACGGACGGCGACTGATGCTGTCAAGGGCGTTCACAGTCACCTGAAAACCAAGAAGCAGTACAAGCTCGAAAAGGCAAAGTTACAGCTCAAAAAGGCGGATAACAAGCTGTATCGGGCAAAAACGAACCGTCCGAAGCTCTGTGCCAATTCCGCCGATCTGCGGAAAGCGAAAGCGGAGTATCGGGCAAAGGTAAAGCCTGCACACGGAAATAAGCTCCGCAAGGCAATGAACAAGCGCCGGCTGCAAGCCTACAAGCAAACAAAGCGCGAGCTGAAATTTGAGAAAAAACAGCTCGTGACGGAAAACAAATTCCGTGTCAAGGAATACCGCAATCAGAAGAAGATCGCAAAGCTCAGTAAGCCGGGACTGCTGATATTGAAGCCAGCCACATACAGCGCAGGACGAATGAAGGCATCGGCTTGGCAAAAGGCGGTCAACGTAGATCAGGACAACGATTTTGTTCATGCTATCGACTCCGCAAAACGGCGTATCGCTGAACCTGTTGCTCAGAAAGTGAGCAAGCCCCAGCGATTGCATAAGAAGGAGAAACAGCGTGATCTCCTGAGCGATAAAAAGAGCAAATCCGACAAGAAGCTGAACCGTCAGGAAAGCAAGCTGAAAGAGAAACATGACAGCTACAAGAAGCGGAAGAAGAAACCCAAACCGAAGTCAAAGAAAAAGGGCGTAAAGGACACGATCTCGGCGACTCTGAAAGCGGCTTGGAAATTCGTGAAGAATGTCTACGAGGCTGAGGTCAAGAAGTTTTTTCTTACTATGGCGATACCTGTCATTGTGATATTGCTTGTATTTGCGATATTGACGATGATATTCTCAGCTACTTCCTCCAACAGCGGTTTTACGCTCGGCACATATGCAGCGCAGGATTATGACCTGAGTGAAGCTGAGAAATATTACACGGAGCTTGCCTATAACCTCAACCAGAAAATACGAAAGGTCGGCAGTTCTACGGATTGGCAAAGCGGACTTGCGGCATTCGGTGCGAATACCGGCGACTTGGAAGATACCCCTGATGAATGGGTATGGGGACAATCCTCGGTTTATGACTGGACTCCGCAGTATGATTTTGACTGCTACAAGCTGTGGTCATTCCTCTGTGCTTATTACTACGATTTCGATGCTGATAACGATGATATTTACTATTGGGAGTTCGACGGCGATACAGAAGATCTGCTTGAAGAAATCTTCGATGATGAATATGAGTTTGTGTATTGGTATGACAATCAATCCCGTTGGGAGGAACTTGACGATTATGTCTATTTCGGCGGCGGAAGCAGTACGGACGGCAGTTATTACTACTGCGAACAGTCCGCAAGCAAAAGCAACGGTTCATGGACATACAAGTTCAAGCCAACTTCCTACACTTCAGAGCTTGGACAGTATCTTGACGGTGATGGTTACTGCTACCTGAACGGCAATTACCGGGTGCTGAATGCCAATAAGAGCTATGCTCTGACAGGCTATTATGTGCTTGATAACCGTTATTTTGCAGACGGCGCACATACGGTATCGCCGTTCTACTGGATAGACGGTGACGGAAACTTCTTCTTCCGCAATCATGACGGAAACAATCAATACCGCTCGTTCTACGGTTGGACAGATGATGATGCGTGGTTCATGATTACCGAAGCTGATGCAAGAGCTTGGCTCGGTGACGATGATTGCTCCGCACTGTACGGATATGTACAGAAGCAATACTGGAAAACAGAATGCAAACTCTACTACAACGTGAAGCAGAACAAGACCTTTGACGAGGTCATAGCTGAAAAGCTCGGCAGTATGTCGCATTCCGATGAACGCTTGCAGTATTACAGCCTGCTTGTGGGCACGGACGGCTCCGGCACGATGTACGGCAATCATCAGACACTTCACAATCTTCTTCCGGGGCCTACTGTCCGTAACTACTCGCTAAAGCGTGAGTTCGGGTACGAAATGACTGGTTGGAATGAAGATAGTGACGGACTGTATCAGGGTATCAAGGTCTATTGCAGCAACGGCGATACGCTGAAAGCTCCATTCAAATGTAAGATCACCGATGTCGATACCGGTGAGAACAAGATCACTGTCCGCAAGGACGATGTGGAGTATTGGTATGACGGTACGGGAGGAACGAAGCGTGATACCGAGGTCACTATCGCAAACGCCGTGCTGTTAAGCGGCTTTTCCGAGGGCGATACGGTCAATGACGGACAGGACTTCGCAAAAACAACGGCAGGAAATGTCAATTTCCACGTTTACATAGATACTGACGGCTACGGTTGGGACTATATTGATCCTCGCCTTGTGCTGTACTAAAGGAGGAGCTATGGAGCGAATAGACAAAAAAATAGCTGAAAATCACCAGCGTCAGGACTTCCTGCGAAAGCGTATGCAATCCGACAAAGAGGAACTTGCAAAACTGGAGTCCGAAGCAAGGGTGCTTGAACACTCTCAGCTTGCTGTGGTCTTTAGCTGTGAGATCAAGGACGTAAACACGCTCGTTACAAAAGAGCATGATACGCTTATGCGACTGCGTTCACAGGGTATCACGGACGATATGCTTGAAGCTCTTGCAAAAGGCGAAATTACGATAAATACAAATTCCGAGGAGGAAACAAATGAAAGCAAGATTTTTTAGCGCTATGCTTGCAGCATTTATGCTCGCAACAGCAAGCGTCGGCGGTGTGACCGCTTCAGCTGCGGAAAAGACGGTTGCCGAGGAAGGAACAGCCGAGACTACTGCTGTCGATGATGATAGCTCTGTGGAGACTACGGAAACAACGACTTCTGAGCCTGCGGACGATAGCTCTGTTACAACGGTAACTGCCGATGATATGGAGAAGTTCCGTGAGGTCATGAGCGACCTTGCCGAGGCAGGGACAACGGAGGTCAATACCGACTATGACGGCGATCCCTATTATGATACGGACGGCAACGCTACCCTTATCAAGTCGGAACAGATCATTTACAATACGGAAGAAATGCAGTTCATCGCTGTGACAACGAAGGATGGTCATGTGTTCTATGTGCTTATCAACTATTCTGCGAAAAATGCCGAAGACCAGGTATTTTTCCTGAACAAAGTGGACGACTATGACCTCTACGCCCTTCTTTATGCAGGCGATGATGAGGATAGCAAGATCACCCCCGAACAGGCACATCAGGCCGCTGAAAAAGCAAACGGCAGAGTGACCGGAAGTGCAACTGACGGCGAGACTGCTGAAACTGCCGAGGACGGCGAAGATACATCTGAACCGGCAGCTCAGGCAAAGCCTGTCCCCATGAGCAAGAACAGTATGATGCTCGTTTTCGGCGCACTCGCTTTGATCGGTGTCGGCGGTGCAGGCTTCTTCATGATGAAGAAAAAGAACGGCGGTAATAAGACTGCGGCTAAGTTCGAGCCTGAGTTTGACGATGAAACCGAGATTGCCGAAGAAGATGAGGACGAGATGAATTTCTACGATCATCAGGACGATGAAGAATAAGAAAGAGAGGACAAAAGAATGAGAATGATGAATAAGATCGGTATCGGTATTATGGCTGCGGTAGGTACTGCCGCAGCGGTGGGCGCAGGTTCAAAGATCGTTGATAATCACAGACGCAAGTGGTTCGATAACGGCTATAAGTCCGGTCACTTTGCAGGCTTCATTGACGGTGCAAAGTCAATGGTCAGCATTGCTGAGGAGACTGCAACCCTCGCTCAGAAGGTCAATCAGAACAGCACGGTTATCCGTGAGAAGTATGAAAAGCTCTGCGAGGAGTTTGAGGAGCTTCAGGAGAACTACGACGATCTTTGTGAGGATTACTACAACGACTGACCGACTTTGAACCCAATGGATTCAAAGTTCCCGACAACAGAACAACGTGAGACAATGAGAAAAGAGAGAGAATTTGTCTAATGAAAGTTTTAAGCCTATTTGACGGCATTTCCTGCGGTATGCTTGCTCTGCAAAGGGCTGGCATTCCCGT
>OHVS01000925.1_pt1 | contig 11049 bp, 14 predicted proteins | sample 1579531 | NCBI WGS metagenome assembly OHVS01 (sample SAMEA3882531, study PRJEB24775) | human gut metagenome | biome: human-associated habitat; feature: intestine environment; material: feces | place: Netherlands | collected 2009/2010
ATCTTTCCGAAGGAGATGTGCATTGAGTAGTTCTGTATCGTGCGTAGTAAAGATGAGCTGCGCGTGGTTTGGGTTGCTTTTTGGACTTTGAAATTTAGAGACAATCATTTCAACTAAAAGAGGATGCATCTCCCGTTCCAATTCATCGACAAGAAGAAGCCCACCGTTGGTCAAAACACGCTCCATATCCGGGGCAAGAGACATTAGTTTTCTGGTTCCATCTGACTCATTGGAGAGAGGCAAGGGGAACATCTTCTGACTTCCGTCGGCAGCCAGACCGGCATGAAATGACGTTGCCTTTACTTCTCCAAACTGTAGCTTTACCTCAGACGTGTTTGGAGAATCAGACAGCGCTTTCATAAACTGAAGCATGGCTTCACGAATGTCCTCGGGCAACTCTTTCATCGATGGGCCGATTTCATTGTCGGATTCTTGACGAAACGAGAAGTGCATATCTTGGATTCCTACATCCGCCATTTTCGCATAGTGCTTCATGGCATTGAGCATATTTGGGTTCTCGGCATAGGAAAGAAGTTGGTGTGGAATGTCTGGGAAATCCCGGGAAAAGAAGAGAGCTTCCCGAAACCAAGCCATCGCTTGAATGCAAGCTTGCTCATTCATGGTGCTTGCGACAGAAAAATACAGTTGATTTTTTCCAACAACCTCACTAATCAACTCGCGCTTCTTTTTTTCTGCGTTTTCCCGGAAATCAAACTTCTGATAGTTCCGAGAAAACACGAGAGCGGGTTGCCCTTTGGGGGAATGATAGAGATATTCCTTTACAATCTCTGTTTGTGTGGCAGAAAACCCATAGGTATATTTCACACCATGATAGATGTAAATGAATTCGAAAGAAGTTGGCTTCTGGGCGGAGACCTCATCCAAAAGAAACGGCTGCACGGGGACTAGAGCTGCCTCATGCTGCATTCTTTGTGCGCTACGCACAAACTGCACAGCAAACCAGAATGCTCGGATGACGTTGCTCTTCCCGCCCCCATTTTTCCCATAAATAGCGGCGGTGGGTAAAAGGCGGCGGGTCTTCCAATGGATCAAACTACTTTTCAGAGCGCCCAGACCGGTCGCTTCCATAGAAAGTGTGGTAGATTCACGGAAGGAGCGATAATTTGAAAATGTGAATTCGATAAGCATGGGATCTCCCTCCTTTGCTGATTATTATACCTGGATTTTAGATAAACACAACAGAAAAAATAAAAATAACTAAAAAAAACCTAGAGATTTATAAATTAGAACAGCCCCGCAGAGTATTACTCTGCGGGGCTGCTTGTGGATTAAATTGCAGTGGCAAAGATGGCCACTGCTTTGCGGAGCACGCGGTTCTCCTCCTCTAACTGGGCGTTGCGGAGGCGGAGGTCTTCCTCGGGAGCCGGAGGGGTTGGCTTCGACTCTGGCGGACGAATCTCTGCTGGGGCGGGTCCGGCGGTGACCGTATAGGAGGGAGCGAGATCCAACTCTTTGGAGACCTCGTCTCCGTATTTAAGGGTCCAGTCTCTGACACTGGTAGGGGAGACCCCATATCGCTGGGCAACATCTCGGATAGGATCCCCGGACAGGACGAGACGAACGCACTGAATTTTGAATCCTTTCTCGTACCTGTTGACACGACGGAGTGGGCGGACGTATTCTCCCTCTTGCTCCATCTCCTGAGAGACTTCTTCGCGATATCTCCGAAGAAAATTGTCAACAATGTTATCTGTGATGCTATATTTTTGGGCAATGCTGTTTTTCGTTTCCCCGCTCAAATATTCCCGTACCACGCGGCGCTGAAACTCTAGGGAGTACCGCACTGGGCGCTCTGAGGTACGGATGCTGAACGGAACGGAGGGACGAGCGGGTTCCGGCGTGTTGGGAGCCGTAACATTATTCATGGTCATCATAGAAAGATCTCCTTTTTTTTATTGCCTCGCCTTGTTTGTGGCGTTTGGCTGTTTCATAAAGAGATTCAGTTTTTCTTTCCCTTCCGGCCTTTGCCTGTGTTCTGTTGCCTTGGTCCCACGATCTGCACGGGAAAGGACTTGTGTGTGTGTCCTGCGCCCGTGTGCATAAGAAAAACGTTCTATCTGTTACTCCGGCGGACCGCACAGAGCGCTGCGGTTACGGCGCAGACATCAACATCGCGGGAAAACAGAGAATGCTTACGCGCCAACCATGAGGACGGCGGTTAATTGAGCTTCCAACGCTTGCTGGCGGGCACGTTCTTCCCGGCGCTCGCTGGCGGAGTCCAGCACGGCCTCTTCTTCCTCGTCCTGATCCTCCTCCTCAAACCACTCATCGGAGTCCAACTCGTCCAGAAGATCGGATTTGATATCTTCAAACTCGCTGTCATCAATGCCGGTGATATCACCGTAGCAGTCGATCCGATACCAATCGTAGCCAGTAGGGATGTCGTCCAGGAAGTTGTAGAGATCCCTCCAATCGGTATAGCTGCTGACCTCATTGTTCACGTAGTCGTCGAGGGCATCTTCTGCGTAGATATCCTCGATCACATGGTCGTAACCTCTGGTGTTTGCGCAGAAGTTATACAGATCAGACATGTCCAAAATATCGTCGATGAATTCTTGTCTTGTCATGGTGTGATCTCCTTTCTTATTCTATAGACACAAGAGAACCCCGCCGAGAAGAATGGAAGATCGACGGGGAACTCCGCGTGCGAATGGTCGGAGCGCTGGGACTCGAACCCAGGGCCTCCTGCCCCCAAAGCAGGCGCGCTACCAACTGCGCAACGCCCCGTGGAGCTGACACTCGGACTTGAACCGAGAACCGGTTGCTTACAAAACAACTGCTCTGCCAATTGAGCTATGCCAGCACGCGCCCCGTCTGTCCGGGTGTCAAGCGTCTTTCCGCTTTGCCAGTTAGCAGGATCTGCTCCGTGGCCTTTGGAGCACCTCCCGCCCACACTCTTTCTACGCATGAGCGCAGCTGTCAACGTATGGGAAGGAGAAATTTCCCGGAGAAGAAACTCCAAACCATCTCTGGGAGGGGAAACAACCACATCCCCAAGCCGTTTCCCATGGTTTTCCGACGGCACACCCTGTCGGGATTATGGGGTGAATTTTCTCGGCATTCCAGCCGACCGCCTTTGGGCCGGACTCGAACCGGCATCCGTGCCCAGATCATGGGCCGCTCTTCCAACCGAACTGAATCGGCCTGGTTGCGCTACCGTGGAGAAAAGGTTTGATTCTGCCCCAACCATCCAACGCCAAACAAAACACGTCTGCCTCACCGGCGCAACCTTTTCAGGTGGTTGAGGTGGTGCGGAGTACCGGACTCGAACCGGTATGGCAAGGCCGGCAGGACCTAAACCTGCTGTGTCTTCCGCTTTCACCAACTCCGCAAATCAACCGGCCTCGGTTTACTGTTGTCCCGTTTAACTTCCCCGCTGGGATGCACCGGCTGTGGTGGTTCCCCTCCGATTTGAACGGAGATTGCATCAGTTATGAGCTGAGCGTCCTACCATTGGACCAAGGAACCGTAGGTGCCTGTCTTTCCAGGCTGTCACCCGTCTGTCCGGGTTGTATTGGGTCCCCTGTGGGAGTCGAACCCACCCACGCAAAAAAAGGAGATACACCACAAATGAATATAATGCAGTTCTGGGTGATTACGCTGGAACTATCAACATCAAAGTGCTCACCACGGATCAGATGAATAAAGGGGCATCTTTGGCGACCTTGCGGGGAAAACGCCTTGTGATTTCCGGGGAGAGGCAGAAGCGTGGCTCCTTCATAAGGGGACATAGGAGAGGAAAAGCAGCGTGCCCACCACCCTTCCTCTTATTAGGAAAACTGACACTATCCTAGTTATGGCCGTAACCACGGGACGAAATAGGGTCGTCTCAATCAAAGGGAGGCCATTTCGTCCCGTGGTTTTGGGATTAAGAGAGTGCTTTCTGGTCCTCTTTCAGAGCGGCCAGGAGATCGGTGTGATACTTTTGATTGTTGTACCCGATGACTTTTTCCACGTAGGGTTTTTCTACCATGGCATAGTAACTCATGAGGCCGGCAAGAACCTGAACGTCGTGCAGGGACCAAGGAGTGCCGTTTTGCCGGTCCAAGAGGTAGGAACAGACCATGGCGCGAAAGCGCTTTTTGTTCCTGTGGCCGATGGTGATTTCGTTGTCCTTATTGAGCATCACCCCCAGATTCCAGTTGCTGCCGGCGCTAGAGCCGTACCGCGTTTTCTCCTCTTTGATAAGAAAAGGGGCTGAGAACGCAGCCAGGGTGTTCTGGATGAGGGAGAGAACGGCCTCCGGATGGAAACCATACCGGCTGGAGATGAGCAGGTCATCGGCGTAGCGGGTGTAGACAAACGTCTGCCGCTGGAAATTCCGCAGGGTGTTGAAGAGCGTGTAATCCACGGGAATCATCATAAGGTTTGTGAGCATGGGAGAGATGGGCGTGCCCTGGGGAAGACCCCCGTGGAGAAAGCAGAGATCCAGCGCCGCTTCCAAAGCAGACCGCCCCCGTTCGGTTTCGCAGACCGAGGAGAAGGGAAAGATCTGCGACAGCATGGACAGGAGAAAGGGGAGGGTGGTAGACCCGAAGAAGTTGGAGAAATCCACCTTCAGAAACCACCGGCTCTGGTTGCACTGGTGCTTGCGCACGGCGTCTACGGCACACCGACCTGGGACATAGGCGAAGGCGCTGGTATGGTAGAGGGCAAGAAAGCGAGTTTCCAGAAGCCCTTTCAGAACCCGAAGGGAGTGCATCAACTCTGGAACTGGCGCGTTGATTTCCCGAAGCCCACCGGACTTTTTGGGAATATGGAAGGTGGTGTAAAGCTGCGAGCGATCCTGCTGATAGAGGGCTTGATGGTCTGCGACAAACTGCTCCAGAAGAGAAATCAGGGTCTCTGGAGAGGCCACATGACTCAGACTGGGTGGAATGTTCGTGGAGCAATAGGTTCTGGTATTGGATTTGTGGTGGGCGATGGTAAATTTGCTGAGGTCCACGGGGCCGGCTAAAATCTCTTCCAAGGAGAGTTGATGGACGATCGGGGACTGCTTGACGGTAATGTATGGCATAACATGCCTCCTCTCGGGGGATTGGTCTGTAATCTTTATGAAGTATCTGGAGTCTAGCAAGCTCTTCAGATGACCCGCGATGCGAGCTGCTTCGACCCATCGCCAAGGGTTGACAATCCAGTCCAACAGTTCTATCACTGGTCGGCGTCGGCTTACTGTTCCTTTTGGGTTCGGTTGGGTTTTGGGTCGTTGAACTCTTGTTTTCAAGGTTCCCTCAGGCTTTTTCGGAGTGATGCTCTTTAGCACTCGACTGCCCAGATCTCTTGGATCAAGTATTAGGGCTCTTAGCCTGGCAGCCTCGGGGATCTCTTGGGGAGCCAAATGTTCCGCCGGTTGACAACACGGCGGGCTTTTTCAAAGGGGTGAAAAAGCAATGCATTACAGACGTTCCTGTTTGTTTTTGGAGGGGAAAACCCCCGGTGGCAGGTTTAAATCGCTACCACCGAGGGAGCAAAGGCGTCCACCAGAATGAGATTGTGCATGGGATCGCCCTTGACGAGGTTGATGAAGTTGGCCACCCCCAGCGCCACCACCATACGAACGGTGGGAACCACGGAGAGGGTAATGTTGCAGGCGGAAACGGGAGTTTCCTCTGCAGCTTCCTCATGGGAGAAGGCCATGCTCTTGAGGAAGTTCTCCACGGCCTTTTTATCCGACCAGTCGGCAGCGTAATGCTGCGCGTCGGTGAGACGCATCCGGAAATCAAACATGGCTTTGACGTAAGAGCTGCCTTGACAGGCCTCGGCGATTTGGCGGCGGAGATCGATATTGTCCACGCACAGGAAGACATAGCCAGAAAGCTTCTGGCCGGTCCAACCCTCGGGGACCAGTTTGAGGCCTCGGTCGATGTCCGGGTTGATGGCGCGAAGCTGGTTGGCTGTGGCTTCAATTTTCAGCTTGCCGAGATCGGTTTCACAGAACATCTGGTTGGCGATGTTGTGCGCTTCCACACGGTCAAAATCGTAGAGGGTGATTTTTGTGATGCCGAACCGGACAAGATTCTCGGCGACCGTAGAGCCGATGGCTCCGCAGCCGATGATGTGAACCCGGGAAGTGAGCATATCGGGCTGGAAAAATTCATAGCTTTTGGACAGATCCATAGGGTACCTCCTTCTCAACGATTCCGTTTGCCTTTTCTCTTTTTGCCTGCATACTGCGGCAGGTCCTCATAGGTTCCGTAGCCGTAGCCGTAGATGGCGTCGAAGTCGTCCTCGTCCTCCTCTTCCTGCTTCCCGTAGTACGGCCATCCGCTGTAACCGGAATAGCCGGCGGGTTTTTGGGGAGAGGATGACTTGGCGGGAGTATAGACCTTTTTCTTGACCAGCTGATCTGCCTCCTCCAGGAAACTATCCAGGGTGGGACAAACCAAATCAATATCGGCGTCCTCATAGAGTGTATTGGAGGCCAGATCGTAAATTTTAACGGTGTGCTCCAACCGTTTGTTCCAGATCATGAAGATGTAGAACATATCGTCCTCCAGCTGGTTCAGGATCTCTTCCTGGTGGGTGAGATCCACAGAGGAGGGGGACGTGCCCATGTTCACGTGGGAATGCCCCTGCATTCGGATGGTGTCAAAGATCTCATCCTCCTGCGCATAGAGCCACTGGGTGTATTCCTGCTGGTCGGTGTTGACATTGGTTCCGTCCACCTGTTGGGGGTAGACAAGGATGTCCTCGATGATGAAGTGGAGGGGATTGTCCGGGTCCCGGTTGACGGTGCCGTGCCAGGCTACCTCCGAGCTGTAATGCTGGAGAAGAGAGACCATTTTGACATAGGCAAGAGGGGTGAACTCCAGGATGGGAATATCGTCCTCTTTTGCAGTCCAAACGAACTGTTTGGTGTAGGAAACTTTCCCGTCGGACATTTTGAGGGAACGGAGGGTAGCCTCAAAATCCTTTTTGATTTCCTGAAGGAAGGCTTCAGTGATACGAATGGGTTTACTCATGCTCGGTCTCCTTTCCAGTTTCTTCCTGATCCTCTAACCAGAGGACAGCATCCAAGGGGGTGGTTCTGGTGCCGTCGGGCAGCTCCATGCATAAGGTTTCTGTATTCCGGCACAGGGCTCCAATGAATTCGTCCCCGACAACAGAGTCCGTGAAATTGAGGTTCCGGGCGGAGGCCACACAGGACCCCACAGCCATGACGTAGTCGTGTCTCCGCAGGGCTTCCTGAATCTCCATCTGGTGATTGCCCAGGCAGCCAAATCTATCCAGATGGGGATTTGGCATCGAACCGGAAAACTCTGTGGGGTATTCATAACTCTCTAATGCGGTTACACGAACCGTTTTGGAGTCAATGCGGAAGGCAGCACAGGTGTGGATCTTGATGCGACCTTCCTGGAAGACGGCGCGGAGAAGTTTTTCCATTCTCTTCTTGGTCATTTCACCGCTCAAACGCTGATAGAAGTAACTGTGCGGGTTGTCTGCGGTGACCTCGAACACGTCGGGATCATAATCGTCCAAGACGGTGTCTACCAGGAAGGTGATCTCAGTCCCATGGACGGATTGGAGATACAAGGATTTGCTGCGCAGGAAGTAATCCATGAGCTCGGAATCCCCGCCGTTTTCTTTGGAGCGGCGAATCTTTTCCTCCAACCCCACTTTCTTGGTGAGATAGGCTTCCCGATCCCGACAGACACTAGAATACTGGTCACTGATCCGGCGGAGGGCTTCATCGGTGTGGCGAATTTCAGACAAAACTTCTTGCAGTTCTTCCTCTTCAAAGCGATGCTCAAACCCTGCCAAACCGGAACGGATGCGGAGCCCACGAATGTCATACTTTTTCGTGAGTGCTTCCACCGCCAGCAAATAGGCTTCCTTGGTGCGCTTGGTGAGGGAGAGAAGTAGGTCCAACTCCTCCTTGGTCAAAGGTTTTTCCTGAAAATACCAGGGAACCAGACGGGGGAGCAAGGACTGAAGCAGGTGCCACCGAGACAGGCTGAGTCCTTCTACAAAGACAATGGTGTGCCTCTGTCCCTCATTGACAAAAATCTTTGCATTGACCCCTTTCTGGTGGAGAAACTCGGCAACGTCCGACAAGGGATGGTACTCCGCAGGAAGGATCTTTCCCTCTTCTAGGAGAGAAAAATAGGAACGCACATCGTCTCTGGGCATAACAACATCGCTGATTACTAGAAAAGGATGTTCTGTGGACTGGGCGTACGCCACTTTTTTCTCCATATCCTCGGTGGAAACTTCGTTTCTTCGGATTATAAACGACTCCCCTTCGGGGATGCGCTCGGGCAGCAGGGCCCGAGCCGTGGCGAGAAACGAGCGGTCCTGCTGGTAATCATCTGCATGAAGATTGGGGGCGAAGGCTTCCAGTTCCTGCGAGAGTAAGGTGGCTTCTTGGATAGCAGTGGAAAACATCACGACACTCCTTTCAAGGAAAGATAAGAGAAGCCCGCCGGAAAACCCGGCGGGCTATGCTCTACGGTTAGGCGTTATCGGCCTTCACCACGTTCAGGAGGTAGCACTTCTCGGTGATTCCGAAGTCCGCGAAGGTCTTGTCCAGGTCGCCGGGACCCAGGGGGGCGCTGTCCAGCTGAATAGTGCCTCTGGTGTAATCCACACCGGCCTCCTCCAGGGCGGCGCGGAGGGTGGTGTTTGCATCCAGGATGTAGGGCTCGCGCTTCACGGTGTTACCAATCATTGCTTTAATCATAATAAAATCTCCTTTTCTGTATTATTTATAATAGGTATGGAAGGGGAGAGAGGCGGGGAAACCTCCCCGCCTCGGGTGACGGTTAGGCCAGGGTGATGTTGGAGAGGACCTCAGCCCGTTCCATCTCTACCTGGCGCAGGGCGGCGGGAATCTGTGCCTCCACCTTGTTCAGCTTCATGACGGCGTAGCCAACCTTGTCGGCGGCGTACTCCTTGGCGTCTTCCACATCATTGGGGATGCACAGGGTGATGACGGCCAGCTTCTCCTCATCATGGGTGGCGGAGGAGAAACTTGCCCCATACTGGTTGATGGAGCCGGTGCAGGTGGTGGTCCCTACCCGGAAAACCTCCTCCTGCTTGCCATCCTCATTGGCTTCATAGAGGCGGAGCGTCTTGGGGGCATACTGTTCCAGGGTGCGGATGTCCTCCAGGGTGTGGGAGGAGATGACGGCCATTGCGTCACCGATGATCTTGATGTTTGCCATATTACGGTACTTCCTTTCTGTGGGCTTTGCCCGTGATTTTTTGGTTCCGTCCGCCGTGCAGAAAGCACGCCCACGCCGGACCACGGGGAGGTGGAACCACCCGGCGCAAAAAGCCCGCCCCTTATGGGGCGGGGTGGAGAAGGGCGAGAAGTTCTTCCTCTTGGACAGAGGGAAGAGGGGTAATCAGTTGTAGGCTTTTTTCGTCGAAGTGCCAAAAAGCCCCCGCTAAGAAATAATGATTGCGACCGGGGTCAGATATTTTGACGACAAATTCCTTTCCGATCATCTTTTTCATTTCTTCGTTGCAGCCGTATATGCAATTTTTCACCTCTGGCGTTACCACAACGGTATCTCCGACCTGAAAACTCAAGGGATCACCTCCTTAGAAAACAAAAGCTGGGTCAACTCCTCTTCCTCGATGGAAGGAACAGACTCCTGAAAGCATCCTTCGTCCCAGTTATAACGACCGCCATCCACATCGACGTTGTAGACGTCGCATGGATGACTGGAGGAAGACCCTACAGATGTAACCTTTGCAATTCTACCGCAGAAGCGGTCCATGTTATCGATCCATCTAAAAGCACAGTCATAGTTTGGCTCTGGTACGATGGTAACGACATCACCTACAGAAAACTTCGGCAAAGAAAAACACCTCCTTACAATAGAATGGAAAGAAACTCTTCTTCTGCAATGGGGTCCGGGGAATCAATCAGATCCTCTTCGAAGCAGGTATCGTTCCAAAAGAACATCTCATCGTCAATGTTGAGATTATAGCAAGCGTGATAGACCTTTGTGATTTCCGCCTCTAGGCCGGCATAGCGAAGCATAGAGCTAACCATGGGACATGCTTTTGTTTTGCTGAGAACCTCTGCCCGATCTCGGGAAATAATACGGACCCGGTCTCCGACTTGATATTTCATAGAGGACAAAACACCTCCTTAATCTTCAAACTCACGGCTGAGAACAAAGTCATGCCGGGAGAGAATGTCGTCTGCGGCGTTGCTCTCTGGGTTATAGAGGAAATAGGTGAGCATCACGGTGCCGTCCCGGTAGGCAGCGTCAGCGGAGGCATAACTGATGTAGGCATACTCGGGGTCTGCGGCGTTCAAAACCTCCCCGTCTCCGGTTTGACCATTGGTGACCAGGCCGATGCAGCGCTCCATGATAACGGTGCCTTGCCGGTGGGTCAAAACCTCCTGGGTGAGTTCAGAGGAATCGTAGAGAACATAGTCTGTCAGGCCGGCCTCCTCCAACTCCATGAGGAAAAGCTCCTCCGTCTCTAGGTAATCCAACTCCTCCAGGGGAATAGGGGATTCCTGGGATTGGGGAAAGGGCAGCCAGTGGGTGGTACCGTCCTCATACCCCAGCTGGACGCCGTTGGGTGTGAGCTCCATGTCTACATGGGTGGGTTGGGTAATCCCTCCGGCGGCTCCGGCGGAAAGCAGGGCGGCCATCAGGATAGAAAACAGTTTGGTGAACATTTAAAATTCCTCCTCGATAGATTGGGTGTGGGCCGGAGCGTTGTGCCCATAAGCAGGACGCGCTTCCTCCCAAAAGAATACTGCCCCTAGAAGAAGCAGTGATAGCGCGTAGGGCATGGCGGCGAAGAGAAAAACCAAGGGCTTAGGGATATTCATAGAACCACCCCCATTTCTCGCAGCTCCTCCTCGGCCTCCCGCATGGTGTCGGCGGAGAAGAGAAAGGTGCCGTTGAGAAATACCTCAAGGTGCTCTCCGCGCACCCATAAGAACTTCAACATAGGAAACCCTCCTTCGATAGAATGGAACGGAGTTCGGCCTCGGAAACCTCTTTGCATTGGTTGCAGGGAAGATGCTCAGGGTGATACTCCAGATCAAAGTGGGGG
>OHVS01000941.1_pt1 | contig 10902 bp, 6 predicted proteins | sample 1579531 | NCBI WGS metagenome assembly OHVS01 (sample SAMEA3882531, study PRJEB24775) | human gut metagenome | biome: human-associated habitat; feature: intestine environment; material: feces | place: Netherlands | collected 2009/2010
CAAGCCCACCATTTTTGAGCAGGAGGGCTGGCACTACGAGCTGGACCTGCCGGAGAGCGTCGAGGGCGAGGGCGACGGCGGCTCCGCGAGCCTGCGCGAGGGCACGCTGCGCTATAACGGCGTGGTGTTCAACGAGATGAAGGGTGCGCTGTCCGACCCCATGAGTGTGCTGGACGACGCCGTCAACGCCGCGCTCTACCCCGACACCGCCTATGCACACGAGAGCGGTGGCGACCCGCGCGCGATTCCCGCGCTCACCTACGAGCAGTTCCTGGACACGCACGCGCGCCACTACAATCCTTCCAACTCTTATATAACGCTCTACGGCGACCTGGACGTGGACCGCGCCCTGGCCTTTTTGGACGAGCGCTATCTGTCGCAGCCGAGCGCCGCGAGCCGCCGCATGGACGCTGCCGTCGCCGCCGGCGAGGACCCGTCCACGATGGCGCCCAATCCGCTGGGCGTGCAGGCGCCCGTGACCTGCGAGTACAAGCGCGTCGAGATGGCCACCACACCCGAGAACGCCCTGGTGGGCCTGGGCCTGGTGCTGGGCAACGCGCTCGACCGCAAACGCACGATCGCGGCGGATATCCTGTTTGAAGCACTGCTGGGCTCCAACGAAGCGCCGGTTAAGAAGGCCATTCTGTCCGCCGGCCTGGGCGGCAACGTGGTGAGCTACACGGCGGCCGAGAGCCTGCAGCCCTACGAGCTCATCATGCTGCAAAACGCGCAGCCCGGCGTGGCGCGCGAGCTGCGTCGCATGTTCCAGGACGCCTGCCGCGACCTGTGCGAGCATGGCGTTCCGCGCGAGCGCCTGGAAGCCATCATCAGCAGCAACGAATACGACCTGCGCCAGCGCGACTACGGTATCGCCGACGGCGTGGCCATTGCGTGCGACGCGCTGAGCACGTGGCTCTACGATGACGACGCCGCGACGCTGGCGCTCAAGTACGGCCCAGTGTACGAGGAGCTGCGTAGCGAGCTGGACGGCAGCTATTTTGAGGATCTGCTGCGCGAGCTGGTGCTGCAGAACGATCACATGGCACTGGTCGAGCTGGTGCCGGTGGACGCCACCGAGGGTTCGGAGGGTGCCGAGGCCGCCGAGCTGGCAGCCAAGCGCGATGCCATGACCGATGCCGAGCTGGCCGACGTGGTCGAGCGCACGGCCGCGCTGCGTGCCGCGCAGGAGGCCGAAGACACGCCCGAGGCCAAGGCCACGCTGCCGCGCCTGCGCGTGTCCGACATTGGCGAGGCGCGCCCCGAGCCGCCGCTGGTCGTAGACACGACCACGCCCATCCCCTGCCTGCGCCACGGCATCCCCACCAACCGCCTGGCCTACGCCATGCAGTATTTCGACCTGAGCTGCGTCGCGTTTGAAGACCTGCCCTATGTGACGCTGCTCTGCCGCCTGCTCAAACAGCTGCCCACGAGCGAGCACTCGGCCGAGGAACTCGACAACTTGCTCGCCGGCAAGCTGGGCTTTTTGGGCTTTACGACCGAGGTCATGACGCAGCCCGACGTGGACGGCGTGCGCCCCTACCTGCTGGTGAGCGCCGGCGCCCTGTCCGAAAAGATCGATGCGCTGGCGAGCCTGCCGCGCGAGGTGTGGTCGAGCACGCTTTTGCTCGATGCCGACGCCGACCGCGTGCGCGATGTGCTCACGCAGATTCGCATTGGGCTTGAGCAGGGCTTTATCAACAACGGCCACTCGGCGGCGCTGGGTCGCGCGATGAGCTACAGCTCGCCTTCGGCCGTGGTGCGCGAGCAGCTTTCGGGCGTGGACTTCTACCTGTTCCTGCGCGATCTGCTCGAGCACTTTGACGAGCGACTGGACGACCTGCGTGCCAAGCTTGCCGAGCTGGCGGAGCGCATCTTTGTGGCCGACGGCTGCCTGGCAAGCTTTACCGGCAGCGATGAGGACTTTAACGCATACTGGGCCGCCGCGGGCGACCTGGGACTGGGCGCTGGCGGCGGCGCCGATGCCGGCCGCAACGCGCTCGTGGTGCCGTCGCCGTGCGACCGCCACGAGGCCTTTGTCATCCCCAGCGACATCTGCTTTGCGGCAAGCGCGTGCGACCCGCGTCGCCTGGGCATTGACGTGACGGGCGCCTGGGCGGTTGCCGCCAACGCGCTCTCCTACGACTATCTGTGGAACGAGATCCGCGTTAAGGGCGGTGCGTACGGCTGCGGATTCCGCGCGGCCGGTGAGCGTCAGACGGCGTTCTACACCTACCGCGACCCGGCAATCGACCCCTCGATTGAGCGCGTGGCGCGCGCAGGCGAATGGCTCGGCAGCTTTGAGCCCGACGAGGCCGCCTTTGAGGGCTTTATCGTGAGCTGCGTGAGCGGCATGGACGCGCCGGTGAAGCCGTACGCGCTCACCAAGCGCCGCAACACGACCTACCTGGCCGGGCTCGATCCGCACGCACGCGAGGAGCGCCGCGCCCAGATGCTCGCCGCCACGCCCGGTGAGCTTCGCTCGCTCGGCGCCGACGTGACGCGCATCGCAGCCGAGTCGCCCACCTGCGTCTTTGGCGGCCGAGACGTCATCGCCAAGAGCAACGCCGGCTTTACCGTCATCGACCTGCTGGGCTAACCACAAAGGTAGATTTTTGGGACATGCCTGAAAATCTACCTTTTCTTTTGCCGCAGTCTGTCGGTTTGTCTCAATCTGTAACGCCAAGACGGCAATATCGGCTCCAGATGTTACAGATCGAGACGTTTCCGGATGACGCCGGCCCTTTGTCTCAATCTGTAACATCTAGGTCCGATTTTGCCGAGTTACTGTTACAGATCGAGACAAACCGCCGCGAACACCCGCTCTTCGTCAAGACCCACGAAGGTGTCCATGAACTGCCCCTTGCGATGGTTTGTGTGGTGGTTTGGGTGTTTGCCCAGATAAAACCTGCCAAAATAAACCTGTCCCTAATTTACAGGTTTGCTAGAGGAGGCTGGGATGGACAAGGCTAAGTTGCGGCGGGCGGTGATTGCTCGGCGCGATGCTCTTGATTTGGATGTGCGGGCGGCAAAGTCCGCTGTTGTATGCGCGCGGCTTGTTGAGCTGATGGAGTCCAGCGGCACTACGGGCCAACGCACCGTTGCCGTCTATGCCGCCATGGGTTCCGAGGTCGACCCAGCCGCGTTTGCCGCCGCGGCCGTCGCGCGTGGCTGGCGTGTAGCCTATCCGTGCATGCTCTCGGCAACAGACGCCATGGCTTGTGGCCAGCGCATGTGCATGCGAGCAGTCTCTGCCGGCGATGCGTCCGAGACCCCGTTTATCGCCCACCCTACGCGGGCCTTCGCAGCCACGGACGTCGACAGCGACCACTTCCCCATCGTGCCCGCCAAGGCTCTCGACATGATTATCGTGCCGCTCGTGGCTTTCGACCGCACCGGCGCGCGTCTGGGCTACGGCGGCGGCTGCTACGACCGCTACCTGCCCACGCTATCGGCAACATGCCAGGTCGTCGGCATCGCCTTTGACGAGCAACGCGTCGACCACGTTCCCACCGATGCGCACGACCTGCTGCTGTCCCACATCGTCAGCGCCTAGCCGCCGCTGTATCGCACCCGCAAGATGAGCGTGGAAAATCTCCCACTTTGAGCCCCCTTACGAGCTAAAAACGGGAGATTATCCACGCTCATTCAACAAGCGTCCGAAAATCCACGCTCGTCCGTCCGATTTTCCACGCTTGTGCAGCCAAACGCTCTGCAACTGCCTCAGCACGCACGCGGCACGCCGGCGACCTTGAGCTTGCGATCGAACTTTGTCGGATCCCTTAGATCATCCCAGCACAAGCGCACGATCTTGCAGTTATCAAGCAGCGAAAGCCTCGACTCGCGCTGGCGCTCATCGAACTGCGTCTTCGCGAGCTTGCCCTCCTCCGCCGCCTTCTCGCTTTTAACAAATCCGTCGAACTCCCCGATAATCAGCCGGTCGCCCACGCGCCACAAGTAGTCGACGCGATACGGTCGTCCCGGCTCAACCGGGTCGAACAGCTCAACTTGCAACTCCGGCGTCTGCCAGCCGCGCTCGATCATCAGGGCACGCGCCTTGGACTCGCCGCCGCTTTCCGACAGCCCATCGGCACATCGTGCAACCCTGCGCGCCGTCACAACACCGCGACGATTCAGGCCAAGCTTGTCGACAGTCTCAACGAGATGCTCCTTCGACAAAAGTTGCTCATGGAGCGCCGAATCCGCGATGATCAGTCCCTCGACAAACGATGCATCGACCAAGCAATCCGTAATCGTTTGATCGATATCGGTTACGGCGATATCCATCTGGGTGGCCCGTGTTTGACGAGCATAGCGATGACGAATGACCTGAGAGCCCGGCGTCGTCGATTGGGGCGGCATCGCGGCGATATGGATGTGCGTCAAATTGGCATGCGAAACCGAAAGGCCATAGATAACAGCCGCCGTATAGGAGCAAAATGTCCAGTCGGGGTGCTTTTGCGCAAGCGCCCGCACCCGATGCAGATAACGCTGCCGAAACTTGAGCTCGGACCAGTATTCCGGACGCGCATACAGCCCCGGCATGACCGCTTCGAGGCTTCCCGCCTCCGCCCGCCGCTGAATCTGCTTTGCCTCCGCCGCCGTGCGCGCGTACACGCAGCTCATCTGCTGTTCGCATGCTTTAATGTGACTTGCAAGCCTTTGATTCGCCGTCATGTTTCCCATGTCGCCTCCCAAATCTTGGAACGGCGCAAACGTACCAGACGGTTTCATGCGAAGTCTGACCAAATACCGTCCAGGCGCTGACCAAATGCTTGACGGTTTTGGACGTTTTAGGCTGATGTCTTATATCTGCAGGTAGGGCGGTTGTCGAGAGGTCCCTGTCTCCACATTTTGAGGCCTTGGTCCATCGGATTATCAGAAAGAAAAACCCGTCGAGATTCAAGACTACGCCAAATGCGACTTTGCCTCTGCACGCACCGTCGCTTAGCCGAGCCATCGGCATCTACATGCCTAAAAAATGAGCGTGGATAATCTCCCGTTTTGAGCCTAGTTTCAAGCCAAAAGTGGGAGATTATCCACGCTCGATTTGTAAATGTCCGAAAATCCACGCTCGTCCGTCCGGATATCCACGCTCGTCACGCCGCCGGCACAGCAGCAGCCGTAGCCTAGTGCTCCTCGCCGGCGCGGGCCAGGTCGTAGGGCGTGGTCTGGTAGACGTAGTAGTTGAGCCAGTTGGTGTAGAGCAGCTGAGCCTGGCTGCGCCAGACGTTGCGCGGCTCGGCGGAGGGGTCGTCACCCGGGAAGTAATGCGCCGGCACCTGGGGGTTGAGCCCGCGCTTCACGTCGCGCTCGTACTCCAAACGCAGCGTGTCGGTATCGTACTCGGGATGGCCAAAGACAAAGAAGCGGCGGCTGTCGGTCGACTTGACGATGTACAAGCCCACCTCGTCGGACACGGCCACGACCTCAAGCTGCGGCTCGGCCTCCACGTCCTCGCGGCGCACATCGGTGTTGCGCGAGTGCACGGCATAGAAACGGTCGTCGAAGCCGCGGACCAGCGGGCTTTGCGGCTTCACCAGATAATGCTCGAACACGCCGCTCGCCTTTGCCGGCAGATCGTACTTCTGGATACCGTAATGATGGTAGAGCCCCGCCTGCGCGCCCCAACAAATATGCAGCGTAGAGTGCACATGCGTGGTGGACCAATCCATGATCTGGCAGAGCTCGGGCCAGTAGTCGACCTCCTCGAACGGCATCTGCTCCACGGGCGCGCCCGTGATGATCAGGCCGTCGTAGTGGATGTCGCGGATGTCGTCGAACGTGCGGTAAAACGTCTCCAGGTGGCCGGCGCTCACGTGCGTGGCCTCGTGCGTCTTGGTGCGCAGCAGGTCCACCTCCACCTGCAGCGGCGTGTTGGAGAGCTTGCGCATGATCTGCGTCTCGGTGGCGATCTTGGTGGGCATGAGGTTGAGGATGAGCACGCGCAGCGGACGGATGTCCTGGTGCAGCGCGCGGTACTCGGTCATGACAAAGATGTTCTCGCTCTCGAGCTGCGCGGCGGCAGGGAGGGCGTCGGGGATGCGAATGGGCATGGATGCTCCTTACGAGTCAGTTGCAGCTATGGTACAACGACCGGCCCCATCCGCGCGAGTGTATCGCCCCGAGACACCGCCTGTGGTCCAAATCACTCCAAAAGTAGAGATTACGGCATGTCCCAAAAATCTGTGGCGCTTTAGCCTAGCAAAGTGGCAACAGGACGCTACAATGGTTCGACGCGAAAAACTCGGCCGAAAGGATACATATATGTACCAGACGCGTAAGATCGGTGTGGTCGGCCAGGGCCACGTAGGAGCACATGTCGCCAACAGCCTGCTCATGCAGGGCATTGCCGATGAGCTGTACCTGTGCGATATCAACGAGGCCAAGGTGACATCCGAGGTCCAAGACCTGCGCGACTCCCTTTCGTTTGTCCCGTACAACACCAAAATCGTCAACAGCTACGACCACTACGAGGAGCTGGCCTGCTGCGATGTCATCGTCAACGCCGCCGGCAAGGTCGCACTGGCCGCCGGCAACCGCGACGGCGAGCTGTTCTTTACCACCGACGCCGCCCGCTCCTTTGCCAAGCGCATCGTCGACGCCGGCTTTGACGGCATCTTCGTGAGCATCTCCAACCCCTGCGACGTCGTGTGCACCGAGCTGTGGCACCTGACCGGCTACGATCCCAAGAAGATCATCGGCTCGGGCTGCGGTCTGGACTCCGCCCGCTTGCGCACCGAGATCTCCAAGAAGGTCGGCGTGAGCCCCAAGTCCATCGACGCCTACATGATCGGCGAGCACGGCTTTAGCCAGCTGGCCGCCTTTAAGGCCGCGACCATCGCCGGCAAGAGCCTCAACGAGCTTCAGGCCGAGAACCCCGACAAGTACGCCTTCGACCACATGGAGGTCGAGGAGCTTGCACGCAAGGGCGGCTATGTGACCTACCAGGGCAAGCAGTGCACCGAGTACGCCGTCGCCAACTCCGCCGCGCGCGTCTGCGCTGCCGTGCTGCACAACGAGCACGCCGTACTTTCGGTCTCTACGCTTATGACCGGCCAGTATGGCGAGGAGGGCATCTTTACCTCCCTGCCGTGCGTGATCGGTGCCGAGGGCGTCGAGGAGGTCTACACACTCGACCTTTCCGAGCACGAGCTCGAGGGCTTCCACAAGAGCTGCCAGCACATCCGCGACAACATCGCCCAGCTCGACTGGTGGGATACCGAGGCCTACGACGCCAAGTAAGCCGCTGGCTGCCGCAACCTTGCGAATCTATGCGCGATACTAAGCGGGCCGCGCCGGAAACCCACCGGCGCGGCCCGCTTTTTACGCACGCTGTTCGCTTGCGAATCGAAGGTGAATGCTTTTCCCGTTACCTAGTACTGCTCGATGCCCATGTAGCGACGAATCTCAGGGCTGTGGTCGAACACCTTTCCGCGGGCGGCGCGCAGCTCGCAGCTCATGTTGTAGAAGAATATCGGCTCCAGGTACGAACGCACGCTGGCGGGCACCTCGCCCACGCCGTACTCGAGTGCATCGAGCACCATAACCGTATCGGTGTGCGTGTTGAGGAACGCCAGCGCGCGCTCCTCCATGGGGCGGCACTCGCCCGATCCGAGCTGCACAAAGTAGAACACGCCGGGCTCGGTAGCCTCGAAGGGACCGTGGAAATACTCGCCGGAGTGGATGTAGCAGCAGTGCTGCCACTGCATCTCCATAAGCGAGCAAATCGCCATGGCGTAGGTCTGGCTAAAGTTGGGGCCGGAACCCAGGATATAGAAGAACTTATGCTGCTGGCAGAGCTCGGCAAAGCGATCGCCCAGCTCGGCGTTGACCTTCTCACGGGCAGCGGGCAACAGCGCATCCATCTGCTTAAGGCCGGCGTACATGTCGGCGAGTGCCTCGTAACCCTCCTGCTGGTCGAGCAGCTCGGCAGCCATCAGGACGCCGATGCCTTGCGGAACCTCGGCCTGCGGCACGCCTTCGCCCCACGGATAGACCCAGGTGGTCCACTTGCCGTTATCAATCTTGGAGCCCTCGCAGTCGGTCATGGCCACGACCTCGGCGCCGGCTGCCAGCGCCATCTCGCAACCGTCGACGACCTCCTGCGTATTGCCGCTGTGGCTGCAGGCGATGACGAGTGATTTCTCGCCAAGACTCTTGGGAGCCATCAGGCAAAACTCGCGCGCCGTGTAGACCGTCGAGGCAAACGTGGTGGCCTCGCGCTTGAGCAGCTCGTTGGCCGGCATCAGGTCGATCATCGAACCGCCGCAGGCGATCCAAAAGACGTTCTCAATCTTGCCCTTGCGCTCGATAATTTCCTGAACCAGATCGCGTGCGTTCACGGTGATGCTCCTCCTTGTGTGGCGGTTTTGAACGACGACAGCTCGTACCTGCGGTCGTTCTATGTTGTCCTATTTATAGCACGCACGACGACGCTCGTGAAGTCATTTCACCAAACTTATTCTATGTTGTTCTATCTATGGACGTTAGATGTCGAACACGTAGCGCGAGCCCACGATCTTTTGGCGTCCGAGCAGCAAGGGCCGCTCGTCCGCATCGGTAAAGTACGCCTCCATATAGAAGAGCGGCTCGCCGACCGGCACCTCCAACAGCGGGGCCGCCTGAGCATCGGCAAGCGCAATCTCCACGGTGCAAGGGTCGGACTTGAGCGGCGCGCGGCCCGAATGCTCGGCAACGAGCGCAAAGATCGAGTTATCGGTGAGGTCCTTATCGGCAAGTGTCTGCAGATAGGGATGGTCAGCCAGCACAAAGGCGTTGTTCTCGAGCATGACGGGGATGCCGTCGGCCGTGCGCACGCGCTCGACCACGATAAGCTCGCAGCCGGGCTCTACGCCAAAGAACGCCGCGTCCTCGCGCGTCGCCGCAACCACCGTGCGCGATACCAGGCGCGCACCCGGCACCATGTCGTTGGCAGCGCAACCCTCGGAAAAGCTCTGAACATCACCCTTCTGGACAATCTTGCGCTTGAGCTTGGGCGCGCACACGAACGTGCCCCTCCCCTGCTGGCGGTTGAGATACCCCGCGCGCGACAGCTCCTCGATGGCGCGGCGCACGGTGATGCGTCCCACGCCGTAGTACTTCGCGAGCTCCATCTCGGAAGGAATGCGCGAGCCGGATGCGTACACGCCACGCGCGATCTCGCCCTTTAGGTCGTCCATAACCTGCTGGTACAGCGGCACGGCGGATACCTCAGTGCGCTCGGTTTTATCGTCGAATGCCATCGTTACGCTCCATCCCGCGCATGCTCGGACTCAAACTCTTCGATCGCCGTCATAAACTGCTCGCCAAAGGCGTCGGCCTTTTTCTCGCCGATGCCGTTGACCTGGATAAGCTCGTCGCGCGTCTGTGGGCGTAGGCGGCACAGGCCGCGCAGGGCCTTGTCGGAAAAGACCATGTACGGCGCCATCTCCAGCTCCGTCGAGATCTCCTTGCGGAGGGCACGCAGGCGCTCGAACAGCTCGGCATCGTCGCCAACACGCGGGCGCTGATCCAGCTCGGCCTCCTCGCGCAGCAGATCGACGGCGCGGCGGGCGCGGGCCGAGGCCTTGCGCTTGGACGCACGACGCTTAACGGTAAAGGCGAACGCCTCATCCTCGACCTCGACGGCACGCGGACCCAGCCCCACGACCGGGTACTGCCCCTGCGAGGTGGCCAGATAACCGCGGCCGCACAGCTGGCCGATGATGTCCTTGATGCGCCCGACCGATTCGCTCGACAGCTCACCGTAGCCGCGGTCCTCGTCCAGATGCATCTGGCGAATGCGCTCGGTGTTGCCGCCGTGGAGCACATCGGCGATGAGCGACTTGCCAAAGCGCATGGGACGCGTGGCCACATAGCGCACGGCGGCGCGGGCCATATCGGTGACGTCCTCGACCTCGAACTGCGTGAGGCAGTTGCTGCAGTTGCCGCAGCTCTCGACGTCGTCCGTGGCGGTGCCGCCCGTACTGGCCGCGGCATGCTCGGCCGCGGCCTCGTCGCCAAAGTAGCGCAGCATGTATTCGCGCAGGCAGCCGGTGGTATTGCAGTAGCCCTCCATCTGGCTGAGCAGACGATATCGATTCTGGAGCGCCCACGCGCGCTGCTCGTCGTCGAGCGCCTCATCGGCAGCATCGCCGCGGTCGATCAGAAAGCGGCGCATGCGAAAATCGTTGCCGTTCCACAGCAAGTAGCAGCTGGCCGGGTCGCCATCGCGGCCGGCGCGGCCCGCCTCCTGGTAGTAGGCTTCGATGCTCTCGGGCACGTTGTTGTGGATCACGTAGCGCACGTTGGGCTTGTCGATGCCCATGCCAAAGGCGTTGGTGGCAGCCATCACCTGGATATCGTCGTCGATAAAGGCGCGCTGGCTTTGGCGACGGGCGTCGTTGCCCATGCCGGCATGGTAGCGGCCAACGCGAATGCCGCTGGGGCCCAGCGCCTCGGCAAGCTCGCCCGCCAGCGCATCGACCGTCTTGCGGGTCGAGCAATACACGATACCGCTCTCGCTCGAATGCGCGATCACATAGTCGCGCACCCAGGCAGTCTTGGCCTTGTCGCCCATCTCCTCGCAACCAAAGTAGAGATTCTTGCGATCGAAGCCCGTCACCACCGTCGCAGGGTTTTGCAGGCCGAGCATCTGCTGAATATCCGCACGCACGCGTTCGGTCGCCGTGGCGGTAAACGCCGCCACGATGGGGCGCTGCGGCAGGGAATCGATGAACTCACGAATCTGCAGATAGGCGGGGCGGAAATCCTGACCCCATTGGCTTACGCAGTGGGCCTCGTCAATGGCCACGAGCGGCACGCCAATGCCGGCGGAACCCGCAGCCTCCTGCGCAAAGGCCAAAAAACGCGGCTCGAGCAAGCGCTCGGGCGCCACGTACATAAGCTGGTAGCGGCCCTCGC
>OHVS01000942.1_pt1 | contig 10886 bp, 7 predicted proteins | sample 1579531 | NCBI WGS metagenome assembly OHVS01 (sample SAMEA3882531, study PRJEB24775) | human gut metagenome | biome: human-associated habitat; feature: intestine environment; material: feces | place: Netherlands | collected 2009/2010
AGGGATTGCATTCAGCTTACTTGAGATTAAAAAGGAAAGGCTTTGATGTGCCTCTCAAAGCTGAGCTATCACGAGCATATTTTCACTACCTATACCGGACACATTCCCCCTATAATCAAGACTTGAAACTGCTCTTTGAAGAATGTCTGTCATATGCAAATCATGAGATTCTTTTAACTGATTCTGTTAATCCCATTAAGCTAAAGCCAATGGATGAAACAATTGTACGTCTCAACATCATTTATACCGTGGCACCCTACCTTCTAGATGTTTTAAATCGAGATGACGAGTTTACCGAACTCTACAAGTTGAGTTTGAGTCTTTCAAACGCCTGTAGTTCAAAAAGCGCAAAGGGGCTTGGGCAGTATATTGAAAATGTATTTAACCGGAAGGCCTTTCTTTTCGTGAACCAGACCCAATGTACCCCTTATTATGAGCGTGCCAAGTCCTACTTTTCTAGAAATCAAATTTGGGATGAAATGTGTCTGACCTTGGTTTGTCAGGCTGGAACCGACATTGTAATCCAGCAATATGATGACGCTCAGGAACTGTGCAAACAGGCACAAGAAATTGCAGACCACTATGGAATCACATTGCCACAACCCGAAAAACTGCAGAACAATTTTCTGATTGCGGAATTCTTGCAGGCAGAGGCGCAGGCAAAAAGTGAAAAGGTCTGCTTGACCAAAGCCAGGCAGACCTTTTCTAAGCTGAAAAAATTATTACATAAAAAGCCGTGCGCCACAGAGTTTGTCATACTTACCAATATATGTTCTCTTTGCCTGTACAGTGGCAATGATCAGCAGTATTTGAAGTACAAGGCTATGTTAGAACGTCAAATGACCTGCAAGGATGTATCTGATGTTAGTGATTTGGATATTGACGATTTTTATCGGTACTACTTTGCCTGGTTTGAGGTTTTCCGCATGATTCGTGATGGAAACTGGGAAATGGCAGAACAGTTAAGCCAATCTGTTCATGGATTTATTCCTGCACTCTTTAAGAAGCAGGAGAAATTCTGGGAAATGAAAGACCAGGCCCTTGCTGACGTAATACGGAAACGCATTTCAATGAGTGCCTACGATTTCTGTCACAACCTAGTGCATGTCAATCGTATGTGGAGTATAGTGGCCGGGCTGGTTTGATAGATCGGTGTATCGGTTAATAATCCTGCGAACAGACTGCTCAGACAATCTGTTCCCATCTCTGTTCAAAAAAAAGAAGGGCTCGTCGGCAACGCGAGGAACTCTAACTTGCAAGTATTTTTTTAGTGCTCGGACCACAGGGGCAGAAGCCAAGTAGATTTTTCGCTCTTTACTACCTTTCCCACGGATAAGAACAACCTGGCTATCTAAATTCAAGTTATCGCAGGTGATTGTACAAAGCTCGGAAACGCGTATCCCACTAGCGAACAAAAGCTCAAGCACGGCGATATTTCTAATTGTTTCCCGGTGAGCAGCTTTGGAATGGGCGGTCGAAAGTTCGCGGTAAGCGGCGGAAAAGATGGCACCAAGTATCGGGCGATCAATAGTTCTAGGAAGTAAAATTTCCTGGCGAATATGCAGTTGAATTTTTTCAAAGGGACTGTGTTCCAGAATTTCTTCATAGACTAGGTAATGGTAATACGCTTTTAGCGCTGCAATTTTACGCTTCACTGTAGACGCTTTGTAGCGTTCCATGAGATGCTCAATGTATAGTTCCATGTCAGTACGAGTAACCGTTGTTGGGTTTGGATAAAAATCGACAAACTGTTTGAGATCAATCTGATATGCCTTTAGAGTTTTATTATCCAGGTTTTTTTGCAACTTGCAGTAAGTGAAATATGCAGATAATGTTTGCGGTTCAGTCATAGGGAGGGCTCCTTTCGCTAATTAAAGTAATCATAATACTACAACAAAAGCAGCGCTCCGCAAAATAGTATTCGGAAGTATGAATTGCCGTCGGTTGAGTGCGGCTTTAAGTATATGGACACTGTGTATAAAATTATGGCACGAGCCGCAAAAGGTGATTCAATCCATGAATAGTAGGCATAGAACTATCATAATTAGTGAATGGTGTTCGACTTTGGTGTGGTATCGGGCTGCTTAAAAAATGCAAATTCGAATAAGAGCAAATCGAGTTTGACATGGAACAACGATGATAGTGCAATAAAAGAGGTTTGAACGATTTTGAGGATAGGCTTAGTTTGAGTCATTTGGGAGAGCAACTGACTCTTAATCAGTGGGTCCTGGGTTCGAGTCCCCGATGGTGCACCAAAAAAAGCCTTACGGAAACGTAAGGCTTTTTTCATAATGATTGCCGCTTTGTGTGAGTGCTTTCATTTGCCGCTGACTTCAACCCAAGTCAGCGGCTCTTTTTGTTTTGTAGGGGGGTAGGGGAGAAATTCATCCCTCCCGGGGATGCAACAACAGCCGCAAACGGCTCGGGAGGGTCATTCTTGTTGCCATGCACCGCGGCAATATGCTATACTAAAGAAAAAACAGAAGGGGAGGCACTGCGGATGACCCGCATTGCAATCGTAGAGGATGAGGCCGCCGTCCGGGAGCAGCTGGCGGGGTATGTGCAGCGCTACACGCGGCAGTATGGCATCCAGTTTGAGGTGACAATGTTCACCGACGGCGTCGAAATCCTTGAGGACTACCGCCCGGTCTACGATATAATTTTTCTTGACGTAGAGATGCAGCATCTGGACGGCATGGAAACTGCCCGCCGTATCCGCGAGCTGGACAGCGATGTGCTGCTGATTTTTATTACGAACATGGCGCAGTATGCCATCAAGGGGTACGCCGTCGGTGCGTTGGATTACGTGCTCAAGCCTGTGCCGTACTTTGCGTTCTCGCAGCAGCTGCAAAAGGCTGTGAACCAGCTGGCCAAGCGGACGCGGCATTATCTGGCTGTGTCGGTGGACGGCGGCATGCGCCGATTGGACGCTGCTACGATTTATTATATCGAGAGTGAGGGTCACCGCGTCCATTTTTACACCGAGGACGGCGACTTCTCCGCACCCGGCGCACTGAAGGCGCTGGAGGAAAAGCTGACGGGCCGTCTGTTTGCGCGGTGCAACAGCGGCTATCTTGTGAATCTCGCGCAGGTGTCGGGCGTGCAGCAGAACACGGTGCAGGTCGGACCGCATGAGCTGCAGATCAGCCGCCCCAAGCGCAGGGCGTTTCTGGCCGCGCTGGCGGACTACATCGGGGGTGAGGGCGCATGATGACGCTGCCGGACATCCCGCGGTTGTACACGGCGCTGGCAGAGGTTCTTGCCGTGCTGGTCTACGCGCAGGCCGCGCCGCCCCGCGCTGCAAAGCCTGTGACCTATGCTGCCACGGCGGGGTGGGCCGCGGTGCTGGGCGTGTTTTTGCAGCTTACCGGCAGTGTGCCGCTGGCGTGGTGGCTGCCCTGCATGGTCGCGGCCATCGCGTGGCTGTACCTGTATCTGTGGGGCACGCGGGAGATGAATTTACTGGAAGCCGGCTACAGCTGCGCCCGCGCGTTCATTCTGGCGGAGCTGGCCGCCAGCGTGGAGTGGCAGCTCCACTGCGTACTCTGGCCGCAGCAGCGGGCTACAGCACCGCTTTCGGTACTGTTGCTGGCGGCGGTCTACACGGCAGTCTACGGCTTTTTGTATTGGTTTGAGCGCCGCCACGCTGCGCCCACGCGGCTGACCATCACCCCGGCGGCGGCGCTGATGGCTGTCGTCATGGCGGTCACGGCGTTTGCGGTCAGCAATCTGAGCTTTATCTCCGACAACGGTGTCACGATGAGCGTGATGAGCATTTTCTACATCCGCACGCTGGTGGATATGGCGGGCGTGCTGATCCTGACGGTTCAGCACGAGCAGCTGCGCGAGGCCGCACTGCACAGCGAGCTGACGGCCATGGACAACGTCCTGCACCGCCAGTATGAGCAGTACAGGCAGAGCAAGGAGAACATCCGCCTTATTAACCGCCGCTATCATGAGCTGAAAATGCAGATCGCGGCCATCCGTGCCGAGCGCGACCAGGCCAAGCAGGACGCCGCGCTGGCCGAAATGGAGAGCGGCATCCGTCAGTACGAGGCCGAGAACAAGACCGGCAACCCTGTGCTGGACACGCTGCTGACGGCGAAAACGCTCTACTGCCAGCAGCACGGCATCAATCTGACCTGTGTGGCGGACGGTACGCTGCTGCACTTTCTGACGACAGGGGAGATCTGCACGATCGTGGGCACGGTGCTGGACAACGCCACCGAGAGTGTGCTGACCGAGCCGGACCCCGAGAAGCGGTTGATCCGGGCCGCCATCTACGCGCAGAACGGCTTTGTGATGCTGCGGTTTGAGAACTACTGCGCTGACCCCGTGGAGCTTGGCCCCGACGGCCTGCCCGCCCGCAGCAGCCACGGCGGCTACGATTTGAAGAGCGTCCGCGCTGCCGCCGAGGCCCACGGCGGCACGCTGACCCTGCACTGGGAGAATGAGTGGTTCACGGTGCGGATTTTGCTGCCGCAGAAGTAGTAAGGATCGCGGCAGCGGAAACTACCCGCGGGCGGATATGGAATCCGCCCCTACAATGTAGGAATCAATGCTCGTCATCGACCCGGGAGCCTTGCGGCGGCTGCCCTGCTCACCCCTGTGGCGGCGTCAACCTTCCCCCACAGGGGAAGGTTTTTTTGTTATGCCGCAATTTGCACAAAGAAGGCGCGGGTGTACTTGTACAAAATCACAACAAAATTTGGCCGGTCAAGCGGCAAAACTGCAAAGTATGCTTCAAAAACGGCAGCTTGTGCGAAAAATACGCCTATCGTGCCGCAATCTGCTACAATAGAATCGACGCAAAACATGGGCCCGCTTTTGACAGGTTTTATACTGTTTGAAGAGGAGAAAAACAAATGACAGAGCAACCCAAAGTCCGCAAGCCGCACCCCGTACTGCACGGGATCGGTCTGGTGCTGTTCGTGATCCTGTTGGTCGCGGTACTGGTCGGCACCTACGTTTTGTCCACGATGGCTACCATCATTGACAGCTTCATCGGCGCACCCAGCGGCCACTATTCCGACGCTGAAATTGCCGACACCAAGGTCAAGGCGGAAACGCTGGCCGCTGATGTCGAGGCCGAGGGAACTGTCCTTGTCCGGAACAACGACAACACCCTGCCGTTGGCCGCTGACAACAAGAAGATCAACGTCTTTGGCTGGGCCTCCACTGCCTGGCTGGGCGGTGGTTCCGGCTCCGGCGGCGTGTCCGGCGTCAACACCGATTTGCTGGCCGCGCTGACTGCCTACGGCGTTGCGTACAACACCGAGCTGACCGACATGTACAAGGATTTCCAGGATGGCCGCGAGTACACCCGCACCCTGAGCGCCTGGCCCGAGCAGTCCGGCCGCCTGTACGAGCCTGACATCAACAACCAGACCTACTACACACAGTCGATGCTGGACAACGCCAAGAGCTTCTCCGATACGGCTGTTGTCGTGATCGGGCGTCTGGCGGGCGAGAGCAACGACGCCACCAAGCAGCAGTACAAGCGCACCGAGAAGGGCGGCGACATCGTTGTTGACGACACCCGCACGATGCTGGAGCTGACCACCGAGGAAGAGAATCTGCTGAACTACGTCGGCGCAAATTACGCCCATGTGGTTGTGCTCATCAACTCCACCAACGTCATGGAGCTGGGCCAGATCGAGACGATCCCCGGCATTGATGCCTGCCTGATTGCCGGTCTGTCCGGCTCCGAGGGCGCGACTGCCGTGCCCGAAGTGCTGTGGGGTGACCGCGAACCCAGCGGGCGTACCGCCGATACCTGGGCTTATGACCTGACCACCGCCGCCAGCTATGCGAACGCCGGTATGGAGGGTGTCGGCAAGTACAGCGCCGCCGACGGCCTCTACCCGGCAGACGGCACGACGAACGGAAACCTTGACACACCCTACACCTATGAGCAGGTTTCCTATGTCGATTACGCCGAGGGCATCTACATCGGCTACAAGTGGTACGAGACCGCCGACGCAGAGGGCTACTGGGATGCCGAGAGCAACGAGCACGGCACCGGTTATGACGCCGTTGTGCAGTATCCCTTCGGCTACGGCCTGAGCTACACCAGCTTTGATTGGAAAGTCACGGACGCCGCAGCCAACGGCAGCGCCCTGACGAAGGACGGTAATGTGACCGTCAAAGTCGCCGTCACGAACACCGGTGACCGCGCGGGCAAGGACGTTGTCCAGCTCTACTATACCGCCCCGTACACGGCAGGGGGAATTGAAAAATCCAGCGTTGAGCTGGGCGCGTTCGCCAAGACGAAGGAGCTGGCCCCCGGCGAGAGCGAGGAAGTCACCCTGACGGTCCCTGTCTCCGACATGGCCAGCTACGATGCCTACGACGCCAACCACAACGGCTTCACCGGCTATGAGCTGGATGCGGGTGACTACATCTTCACCGTGCGCCATGATGCCCACGATGTGGACGATGACGCCAACGCGACCATCACCTGCAGCCTGCCCGCAGGCGTGCAGTATGCCGAGGACACCGCCACCGGCAATGCCGTTTCCAACAAGTTTACCGGCAGCGACGCCATCGACGGCGTGAGCCTCGACGGCAGTGATTCCGACCAGAACATCACCTACCTGACCCGCGCCGACTTTGCGGGCACCTTCCCCAAGACGAACACCCCGACCCGTGCCATGACCGACAACGTCAAGGCACTGAACCTCTACACCGCCGACGATGCCAACGGCTGGATCAACGACGCTGATGAGGCTATTACCACCGGCGCTAAGAATGGCCTGAAGATCGAGGACAACGGCGAGACCACCGACCTCGGTTTCCAGCTCGGCTCTGACTTCAACGACCCCCGGTGGGATGCCCTGCTGGATCAGCTGACCGTTTACGAGATGGAAAACCTCTACACCAACGCCTACGGCGGCCTGGCCGAACTCAAGAGCGTCGGCAAGTCCAAGAGCAAGGACGCCGACGGCCCCGCCCAGATCGGCGGCTTCACCGGCATGGGAGCCGGCACGGGCTTCCCCAGCTCCAGCACGCTGGCCCAGACCTGGAACGCAGACCTTGCCCAGGAGGAGGGCCGCACCATCGGCACGCAGGCCCTGCAGAACGGCTACACCGGTTGGTATGCCCCCGCCACCAACATGCACCGCAGCCCCTTCAATGGCCGCAACTATGAGTATTATTCCGAGGATAGCCTGCTGTCCGGCGTCATCTGCGGCAACACTGTGACCGGCGCAAACCAGGCGGGCGTCTACACCTATGTCAAGCACTTTATCTGCAACGACGGCGAGAGCGGTATCTATCGCGATTCCGTCTATACCTGGATGACGGAGCAGACCCTGCGCGAAACCTACCTGCGTCCGTTCCAGATGCTCGTCGAGGATTACGACGCAGTCGGTCTCATGAGCAGTTACAACCGTATCGGCGCTGTCTGGGCAGGCGGCAGTGAGGCGCTGCTGACCGGCATCCTGCGCGACGAGTGGGGCTTTGACGGCGCGGTCATCACGGACTACTGCGACCACCACAGCTACATGAACGGCGACCAAGCCCTGCGCGCAGGCGGCAGCCTGTGGATGGCGGGCTTCACCGGCGGCGAGATGGCCTTTGAGACCGGCTCTAACAGCTACCTGCAGGCTCTGCGCCGCGCCACCAAGGAAGCGCTGTACATGTACCTGCATGTCCGCGTGACCAACCGCGACTATGCTGACAGCATCGGCGACACCACCGCTGTGCGCCATGCGTTCACGACCTCTGTGTTCGGCTGGCGTCATCTGGTTGCACTGATCGACATCGTGGCCGTTGTCCTGTTCACCCTTGCCGTGCGCGGCGTCGTCATCGACGGCAAGCTCCGCAAGGCAGCCAAGACCGAGAAAAAGAACTCCTGATTCATCAAAGGAATGTGTGATCTATGAAACATGCAGACATTATTACCAAATTGACCCTTGAACAAAAATGCGCGCTGCTCTCCGGCGAGACGGTCTTTACGACCCGCGGCTACAAAAATGCGGGTATCCCGTCCATCACCCTGTCGGACGGCCCCAACGGCGTGCGCAAGCAGGCGGGTGCGGCGGACCATCTGGGCCTGAACCCCAGTGTGCCCGCCACCTGCTTTCCCACCTCGGCTACCGTTGCCAACAGCTGGGACCCGGAGCTTGGCGAGGCTGTGGGCGCAGCCATGGGCGAGGAAGCAGCGGCACAGGGCGTGTCGGTGCTGCTGGGCCCCGGCCTGAACATCAAGCGCAGCCCCCTGTGCGGCCGCAACTTCGAGTATTTCTCGGAGGATCCCTACCTTGCCGGTAAGATGGCAGCGGCCTACGTCCGCGGCATCCAGAAAAACGGCATTGCCGCCTGCCCCAAGCACTTTGCCGTGAACAGTCAGGAGCTGCGCCGTATGGCCTCGGATTCCATCGTGGACGAGCGCACCCTGCGGGAAATTTACCTGACCGGCTTCGAGATGGTGGTCAAAGAGGCGCAGCCCAAGACCATCATGTCCGCCTATAACCTTGTCAACGGCACCTACGCCAACGAGAACGCCCACCTGCTCATGGATATCCTGCGCAGGGACTGGGGCTTTGACGGCGCGGTGGTTACCGACTGGGGCGGCAGCAACGACCACGCCCTCGGCGTAAAGAACGGCTCTACGCTGGAAATGCCTGCCCCCGGCGGGGACGCCATCCGGGAGCTGATGAAGGCGGTGCAGACCGGCAAGATCACCGAAGCGGACGTGGACGCCCGGTTGGACGAGCTGCTGGAACTGGTGTTCACCACCAAAGCGGCGGTGGACGCCGCCCCCGGCAAGTTCGATGCCGATGCCCACCACGCGCTGGCACGCCGGGCTGCTGCCCAGAGCATCGTGCTGCTGAAAAATGAAAACAGCCTGCTGCCCCTTGCAAAAGGGGAAAAGGTGGCGGTCATCGGCGACTTTGCCCAGACACCCCGCTATCAGGGTGCAGGTTCCAGCGCCGTTAACTCCATCAAGGTGGATTCCTTCTTGGATTGCCTTGCCGAGAGCGGCCTGAACAGCGTCGGCTACGCCAAGGGCTTTGACCGGCAGGGCAAGCCCGATGAGGCACTGAAAGCCGAGGCGGTGCTGCTGGCAAAGAACGCCGATGTGGTGCTGCTGTGCATGGGTCTGGACGAGATCAAGGAGAGCGAGGGCATCGACCGCGCCGACATGAAGCTGGCAGAGAACCAGCTGGAGCTGCTGGCGGCTGTGGCGGCGGCAAACCCCAACGTGGTGGTGCTGCTGAGTGCGGGCTCCTCGCTGGAAAGCGATTGGGTCAAGGACTGCAAGGCGCTGGTCTACGGCTGTCTGGGCGGTCAGGCCGGTGCGGGCGCACTGGTCGAGGTGCTCACCGGCGCGCAGAACCCCTGCGGTAAGCTGGCTGAGACTTGGGCGCGCAGCTACGCCGACACCCCCGCAAAAGCGCATTTCGGCGGCGACGGCCCCACTGTGGAGTACCGCGAGGGTCTGTATGTGGGCTACCGCTACTACGACACCGCCGGTGTGCCCACCGCCTTCCCCTTCGGCTACGGCCTGAGCTATACCAGCTTTGCGTACAGTGACCTGAAAGCAGACGAAAAGGGCGTGACCCTGACTGTCACCAACACCGGCAGCTGTGCCGGTGCCGAGGTGGTGCAGCTGTATGTGGCAAAGCCGGATGCAAAAGTTTTCCGCCCCGTCAAGGAGCTGAAGGGCTTTGCCAAGGTGCAGCTGGAAGCCGGAGAGAGCAAGACCGTCACCATCCCGCTGGACGATAAGGCGTTCCGCTACTGGAACGTCAAGACCGACCGCTGGGAGGTGGAGGGCGGCAGCTATCAGCTGCTGGTGGGCGCTTCCAGCGCCGACATCCGTCTGACTGCTGCCGTTACGGTGGCGGGCACCGGCGCACCCGACCCCTACGCGGGCAAAAATCTGGAGCATTACCGCACTGCGCAGGTGCAGAACGTGCCGGACGCGGAGTTTGAGGCGCTGCTGGGCCGTCCCATCCCGGAGAACAAGGTGCACATCGACCGCAACATGACGCTGGGCGAGATGGGACACGGACGCAGCCCCATCGGCTGGCTGGCGGCTGCCGTACTGGGCACCCTGCTGCGCCGCAGCATCAAAAAGGGCAAGCCCGACCTGAACATCCTGTTCCAGTACAATATGCCTCTGCGTGCGCTGGCCAAAATGACCAACGGCGCCATCAGCATGGGCATGGTGGACGGCATCGTGATGGAGCTGCAGGGCTTCTGGATCATCGGTCTTGTGCGGGTGATCGTGGAGGCCGTGAAGAACCTCGTGCTGAACAGCCGCATGGAAGAGCGCTTGAAAAACAGCTGAAAGGAAGCAGGCTATGAATTTCTGGAATAACTTCGCGGCAAAGCACCCCGCCGCTGCCAAGTGGGTGCGCGAGGGCGGCCTGTTCGTCATCGTGTCCAACCTCATCACCGTGTTCAAGTACCTGCTGCTGCAATTTCTGCCCAAGGCCTTTGCCAGCCTGCCGGTGGTGGATTTCGGCTGGCCGGGCATCGACATCACCCTGTTCGGCGAGACCTTCAAATGGAACATCCTCGGCTACGATGCCGCCCACGGCGGCCTGCCCTACTTCTGCGCCTACATGATCGCCATGGTCATCGGCGAGTGCATCAACTTCCCCATCCAGCGCAATTTTGTGTTCCGCAGCAAGGGCAATCTGGCAAAACAGATCGGCTGGTATGTGCTGGCGTTCTGCGTCATCACCTGCATCGTCAATTCCATCAACTGCATCTGGGTGGCGGTGGCCGGGCTGCTGGTGCCGGACTTCATCTACAACATCGGCACTACCGTTTTGAACGGCGGTATCTCGATGGTCATTTTCTTCTTTGTGAATAAAATCATCTTCCCCGAAAGCGGAAAGTAACAGGATATCATCCGCAAAAACGGCGGG
>OHVS01000955.1_pt1 | contig 10761 bp, 7 predicted proteins | sample 1579531 | NCBI WGS metagenome assembly OHVS01 (sample SAMEA3882531, study PRJEB24775) | human gut metagenome | biome: human-associated habitat; feature: intestine environment; material: feces | place: Netherlands | collected 2009/2010
TCTGCTGCGGCTGTATATGTTCAATATCCGCACGCTGCGGCCCGAGGCGCAGGCTTTTGCACAGGTCATCGCAGACTGCTGCGCCGCGCTCAAGACCATGATGGAGGAGTTTCCCAATTTCCGCAGATCCAAGACCATCCACACCCAGATCGTTGAGATAAACGGCCTGGAGGAGAAAGGCGATAAGCTGTACACAGACGCCATGCACACGCTGTACGCGGATGCCAGCACGCCCGTGGACGTGATGGCTTGGACGGCGCTGTTCGACCGCCTGGAAAAATGCTGCGACAAATGCGAGGATGTGGCCGATGTTGTGGAGCGCGTCATCCTGAAAAACAGCTGAGGCTGCAGCTTTATGATAAACGGAAAGGGCCTGCGCGGTGGAAAACTTTTCATTCCTTTCATCCGGCTTTCCGCCGCATGCATCAGTATTCTCCCCTCTCTCCTATTATTTAATTGTTGCAAACAGAATTATTTATATTCCTGCCAGCTCTTTATCTGAATATCTTCCAGTTTCAGATCGCAGAATGCCTCGATAAACGCACTTGCCAGACGAGCATTAGTGATCAACGGAATATTGTGATCTATCGCACCGCGACGGATACGGTAACCATTTGTTAATTCACGCTTCGAATGATTCTTCGGAATATTTACGATCAAATCAAATTTATGATCGGCAATCATCTTCATCACATTATTCTCAGCTCCCGGTTTCTCATCCGGCCAGTAAACCGGAGTAGTATCTACCCCATGTGCATTCAGGAAAGCAGCAGTACCGGCTGTTGCATAAATCTTATACCCTTGATTGAACAACATGCGGCTTGCCTCCAACAAATCGACTTTCGACTTCATTGCACCTGAAGAGAACATAACTCCCTTTCCTGGAATCTTAAAGCCTGTAGCGATCATCGCATTCAGCAATGCTTCCGAAAAATCATCACCGATACAACCCACTTAACCGGTAGACGACATATCTACGCCCAGAACCGGATCGGCCTTATGCAGACGCGAGAAGGAGAACTGAGACGCTTTTACTCCGATCCAATCAATGTCAAATGCGGACTTATCAGGACGACTGTATGGGGCATCAAGCATAATGCGGGTAGCTGTTTCGATAAAGTTGCGTTTCAACACCTTCGAAACAAACGGGAAACTGCGTGAAGCACGCAAGTTACATTCAATCACTTTGACTTCGTTGTTACGAGCCAGGAACTGAATATTGAACGGACCCGAAATATTGAGCTCTTTTGCAATCTGACGACTGATTTTCTTAATACGGCGTGCTGTTGCAAAATAGATTTTCTGTGCAGGGAATACCAAAGTAGCATCACCGGAGTGCACACCGGCAAATTCAATATGTTCAGAGATGGCATATTCTACTACTTCTCCGTTCTGAGCTACTGCATCAAACTCGATTTCCTTGGTATTCTCAAGGAATTGAGAAACAACCACCGGATACTCTTTGGATACCTCAGCAGCCATCTTCAAGAAGTTCTCCAATTCTTCGTCGTCATAGCAAACGTTCATTGCAGCACCCGACAACACATAAGACGGGCGAACCAGCACCGGATAACCTACTTTCTCCACAAATCCCTTCACATCTTCCAGACTGGTCAGCTCCTGCCATGCCGGTTGGTCTATCCCCAGTTGATCGAGCATTGCAGAGAACTTATTACGATTCTCGGCGCGGTCGATAGAAATAGGAGAAGTACCCAATACCGGAACAGACTGACGATAGAGTTTCATAGCCAGGTTATTCGGAATTTGTCCACCTACAGATACAATCACACCACGAGGTTGCTCCAGGTCAATGACATCGAGTACACGTTCGAACGAAAGTTCATCAAAGTACAGACGGTCACACATATCATAGTCAGTAGACACCGTTTCGGGGTTATAATTAATCATAATCGATTTATATCCCAGCTTACGGGCAGTCTGCACAGCATTTACCGAACACCAGTCGAACTCAACCGAACTACCTATACGATAAGCGCCTGAACCCAGAACAACTACTGATTTTTCATTCTTATAATAGTTCACATCATAGCCCTGAACCGCATAAGTCATATACAGATAGTTTGTCAATTCAGGATGTTCGGAAGCGATTGTATTAATGCGTTTCACTGCCGGAAGAATACCCAGTTCTTTACGGCGTGCACGTACCATCAGATTCTCTTTCTCCATATTTCCCACCGGATTCAGCACAAATCGTGCAATCTGGAAGTCGGAGAAGCCCAGAACTTTAGCCTCACGCAACACATCGGCCGGGATATCCTCTACTTTATCATAGGCAGACAGCTTAGCCTTATAGTCAACAATATTTTTAAGTTTACCCAAGAACCACGGATCGATCTTTGTCAGTTCGTGAATACGCTCTATGGTATAACCTTCCTCCATAGCCTGAGCCAATGCGAAGATACGCAGATCTGTCGGGTGAGAAAGTTCCTTATCCAGATCCTCAAAGTGTACGTCATCGTTACCGACAAACCCATGCATGCCTTGTCCGATCATACGAAGCCCTTTCTGGATAATCTCTTCAAACGAACGTCCGATTGACATAATCTCACCTACCGACTTCATGCTCGATCCGATCTCACGGGATACACCGGCAAACTTGGTCAGGTCCCAACGAGGAATCTTGCAAATATAATAATCAAGCTGTGGAGCCACATAAGCGGAATTCGGAGTTCCCATCTCACCGATCTGGTCGAGTGTGTAACCCAATGCCACTTTTGCAGCCACGAATGCCAACGGATAACCGGTAGCCTTCGAAGCCAATGCCGACGAACGGCTCAAACGTGCATTCACCTCGATCACACGATAATCATCCGTATCCGAATTGAACGCATACTGAATGTTACACTCACCGACAATACCCAGGTGACGGATACATTTGGTTGACAGTTCCTGCAACATTTTCAACTCTTTGTCGTCCAATGAACAAGTCGGAGCTACTACGATCGATTCACCGGTATGAATGCCCAGCGGATCAAAATTCTCCATGCTTGCCACTGTAAAGCAGTGATCGTTCGCATCGCGGATCACCTCAAACTCAATCTCTTTCCAGCCCTTCAGCGACTCTTCTACCAAAATCTGTTTAGAGAAAGCAAACGAACTTTCGGCCAGTTTCAGGAACTCTTCTTCATTGGCACAAATACCGCTGCCGAGTCCTCCCAATGCATAAGCCGAACGAACCATCACCGGATAGCCAATGCGTCGCGCAGCAGCGATAGCATCTTCCATGCTCTCCACCGCCTGGCTGATCGGAGTTTTCATCTCGATTTCATCGAGTTTCTTCACAAACAAGTCACGGTCTTCCGTATACATAATAGCCTCAACCGAAGTACCTAATACTTTCACGCCATATTTATCCAGAATCCCCTTTGTATAAAGTTCCGCACCACAATTCAGGGCAGTCTGTCCGCCGAATGCGAGCAGAATACCGTCGGGGCGTTCTTTCTTAATAATCTCTTCTACGAAATAAGTAGTCACGGGCAGGAAATACACCTTATCAGCAATTCCCTCGGAAGTCTGAATGGTTGCGATATTCGGGTTAACCAATACCGAATTGATACCTTCTTCTTTCAAGGCCTTCAATGCCTGTGAACCGGAATAATCAAACTCTCCGGCTTGTCCGATTTTGAGTGCGCCTGAACCCAAAACAAGAACTTTTTTCATTTCCTTTTCCATTTCTTTTATTGTCATTATAAGTTGTTATTTCTAAGTGTCCGCATAAAAAAAATGCGTTGCCCTCAATAAAGGACTAACGCATTACCAAAGAACTAAATATCGTTTTTGGAGAAAAGAGAAGAAGTAGACCGATTCCGGGTGAAATACACTCGAATGGAGATAATACTTACTTCTGATTTCCTGTTGATTCATTGTTGTTTCAAAGTTTGTGCAAAGTAACGACTTATTTCTATAATTACAAAGGAATCTGGTAAGAATATTCGTTTTATTTGTTACTTCTGCCGATTCTGACTATCTTTGCCCTTCGATTAAAAACAAAAGTAATGGGAAAAGAAAAAATCATATTAACAGGCGACCGTCCTACCGGAAAGCTCCACATCGGACACTACGTAGGCTCGCTGAAACGGAGAGTCGAACTGCAAAACTCCGGCTCGTTTGACAAAACTTTCATCTTCATTGCCGACGCACAGGCACTGACCGATAATATCGACAACCCCGAAAAAGTACGTCAGAACGTAATTGAAGTAGCTCTCGATTATCTGGCTTGCGGACTCGACCCGGAAAAATCAACCATCTTCATCCAGTCCCAGATTCCGGAACTGTGCGAACTGACTTTCTATTATATGGATCTCGTCACCGTATCGCGCCTGCAACGTAATCCCACTGTGAAAACAGAAATCCAGATGCGTAACTTTGAAACCAGTATTCCGGTAGGTTTCTTCACTTACCCCATCAGTCAGGCTGCCGACATCACTGCCTTCCGTGCCACAACCGTACCGGTTGGTGAAGACCAGGAGCCCATGATCGAGCAAGCCAGAGAGATTGTCCGCCGTTTCAATTATATCTATGGAGAAACCCTGGTAGAACCGGAGATCCTTTTACCGGATAATGCAGCCTGCCTGCGCCTGCCCGGTACCGATGGAAAAGCCAAGATGAGTAAATCGTTAGGCAACTGCATTTATCTGGCCGAAGAAGCTGATGAAATCCAAAAGAAAGTGATGAGCATGTTCACCGACCCCGATCATCTGCGTGTGCAAGATCCGGGTAAAATCGAAGGTAACACCGTATTTACATACCTGGATGCATTCTGCCGTCCCGAACACTTCGAACGTTACCTGCCCGACTATCCGAATCTGAACGAGTTGAAAGCCCACTATCAGCGCGGCGGTTTGGGTGATGTAAAGGTAAAACGTTTCCTCAACTCCATTATGCAAGAAGAGTTGGAGCCTATCCGCAACCGTCGGAAAGAATTCGAAAAAGATATTCCCGCCATCTATGAAATGCTGAGAAAAGGCTGTGAAGTAGCAAGAGCTGCCGCTGCCGATACCTTGTCGGATGTTCGCAAAGCCATGAAGATAAACTACTTCGATGATGCCGAACTGATCAACGAACAAGTGAAGCGATTCAACAAATAGAAGTTAGATACATAAGTAAGCCCAGATTACTTATCTATAAAAAAAGAACGCCCTGTTACCGGATCGATAACAGGGCGATTTCTTTTAAAGAAAGTCAAGTCCGAACTTATTTAACAGACTCTACTAATACAACTCGGTTTAGGTAAATAGGTTTACCGAATTTATCCACACCACCACCGGCATCAACCTTCAAGCGGCTGGAATCTACTCCGTATTTCTTAACCAATGCATTGACAACAGCCTGAGCACGTTTCTGGCTCAACTCCTTATTGAATGCAGGAGTACCGGTTGCTGAGTCAGCATATCCGTATACGGTATATTGTGTATCCGGGAATTCTTTCATCTTGGCAGCAAGATAAGACAAGTTCATCTCTTCACGTGGTGACAGTTCAGAAGATCCGATTGTGAAGAATACGGTACGCGGAGCAATGTTAGCATCCGTAACGACTACCTGTTCGGCAACTTCTGCCACCGGCTGATTCTGTGCGTCAACCAACTGCTGTTGCAGTGACTGGTTAGCAGCAGCCATGTCATTCATTTGACGACGCATATTAGCCAGTTCGATTTCAGAAATAATCTGTGGCATCGGACGGGCAAATCCGCGAGCCGGGAAACGATAAGTCAAACCGGCAGTCAGGCTGGCAACACCGTCATATCCATGTTTTCCGCCAATTTCTCCGTCAAACTTATCTTCGGCCAGCATACCACCGATTTCGATATTGATATCTACCGCACTCGAAACGCGGAAACGGTTGATAATACCTGCGTTCATAGCAAACGCCTCACGATGAGGTTTCGAATATGAATGAGTAAAACCGGCTCCCAAATAAGGGATAATTTCATATACACGGTGAGAGTTGTATCCGCCAAACAGTGCATTCAAGTTGAACATCACGTCCCCGTGAAGATTCATATAGTTGAATTTCTGTTTATAATACCCATTAGCCAGTTTACCACTCTTCACAAAATCAGCTGTTTCCGAACCGGCAAAGCCACGTCCCTGTAAGCCACTGTACTGCAATCGCAACCCCAATCCCGGAGTAAACCATTTACCGACAGCCACATTCAATGTCGGACTGATACGGTCCCTGAATTTCCCGACATGGTCATTATCGCCGAACAGTGCTTCAGCACCTCCGCCGATAGAGAAAAACCAATTATCCCAGAAAGGGTTAGTGATCACTTGATATTTGTCTTGTACCTGGATAACTTCGTATCCCGTAATCGTAGTCTGCTGCGCAGAAGCAACAGATGTAACGCCGGCTAAGGCCAGCAGCATTAGAATCTTTTTCATATACCTTAATAGTTAAAGTGGTTATTACAAATCTTCCTATTTATTATTGAAACTATTTAAATAACACCAACGAAACTAAAAGGTTTTGGATAAATAGAAATTTCCGAGGCATTTTCTACAAAGTTCGGGGGATACACCTTATTATATATAGTCCTAAAGCTACTTTGACCTATTTTTGTTCCATGAAAATTTTTCGTAACGGCATAATCAATCTTTCCAGCAGGCGAAGATCATCCGTGATAATTTCCGCACTTCCCTTCATCTCACGAGTCAACGGCAAGGTCTTCCCATAATTGGTTGTCAGTCCGTCCGGTAAGGCAATATCGACCACATACATGCCTTCCGCCGTCGGCAGGGGCGATACACTTTTCACCTTCCCCTTTACATAGCCGAACTCCTGATCCGGATAGTTGTTCAAACGCAGATTTACCCGCTGTCCGGCTTTCACTTTACCCGACCCCTGCAAAGGCAGCAATGCCGTCCCCACAGGCAAAGATTCTTCTTCGGGAGCAACCACAAACACTGTAGCCCCCGATTCCACGTACTGATTCACACTCCATACATTCAGGAAAGTAACCTTTCCCCCAACCGGACTTCGAAGCAGATAACGCTGCTCCCAGGCGGTGAGCTGACTCTGCAACTGATCCGTAGCATTTCTCAGATTCACGGCCTGTGTCTGCTTCTCCTCAAACGCCTGTTTCTCCAGATCGAGCAATGTCTCTTCCGATTGTTCTATCTGCATATCCACCTGAGTTAACTGCATGCGGGCCGACTCCCTTGACTGAAGACTTTGCAGGTAGCGACTCCCAGACTGTTCAAACTCCGTAATAATCATCGCCTGGCGATGATAGAGAATTGAATCTCGCGTATACGAAGCATGAGCCAGGGCATACTCTTTCTCTATCAGAAAATACTGGCTCCGAACCTGACCATAATATTTCTTCTGAGTCTCCAAAAGTTCCCTCTGCGACTGTAACTTCTTTGCATAATACCCCAACTCATTCATACGCACCATTTCGGAGAGAGTACTCACAAACGCCGCATAGGCCGACTGTATCTCTCCCAGCCGCCAGCGATCTGTTTCCGAATGTAGAAAAAGCCCTTTACCCGACTCAGGCGTATATCCTTCCTGTTTCCACTTCCGCATCCGCTCTTGCAAGGAGAATACATCCGACGCACAAGCTGTATTCTCTATTGTCCCCAGATTCGTGTCGGGTCCCACCTCCTGCCCGTTTTGTACATACAGATTCTCCAGTCTTCCGGCTGCTCGGGACACTACGTAAGCCGGAGGATCTTGTGTGCTTACCGTCACCTCCGCAGCAATCACATCCGGATATTTAAACCAATAGCTTCCGGCAACCAATGCCACCACTATGACAAACAGCACCGTAATGCCACTGCGAAGAATCCATGCCGGAACACGATTCATCACTTCCTGCACCTCTTCGCTACGAAGCTCGATCTCTTTATGTGTGTGCTCCTTTTCCATATCTAACTTCCTAATTCCAACTGATTCTTCACCAACTGATAATACAATCCTTTCTTTTCCGTCAGTTCCCTGTGGGTTCCCTCTTCGGCTACAGCACCCCTATCCAGCACCACGATCTTATCCGCATCACGAACCGTACTCAAACGGTGTGCCACTACCACAACCGTCTTACCACGATAGAACGTGTGCAGATGCTCCATAATCTCGCGTTCATTGTTGGCATCCAATGCATTCGTCGCCTCATCGAAAAACAGGAACTCAGGATTTTTATAAACAGCGCGGGCTATCAGCAGGCGTTGACGCTGTCCCTGGCTGATGCCGTTTCCCTCCATGCCGATCTTCGTATTATACCCCAAAGGAAGAGAATCGATGAAGTCACGAATGTTGGCCACTGTCACCGCATGGCGAAGGCGCTCCACATCCACCTGTTCCTCCCCCACGGCAATATTATTTGCAATCGTATCAGAAAAAATAAAGCCATCCTGCATCACCGAACCGCTCTTCGCACGCCAAAGGTGCGGATTTACCACATCCAGAGGGGTCTCACCTATCTTGATATCCCCCTTATTCGGAGTATAAAAGCCAAGCATCAGCTTGATCAGCGTAGTCTTGCCGCTACCGCTCGCACCCACAATCGCCGTCACCTTGTGTTCGGGTATATTCAGGTTCACATCATTCAGCACATAGTCACGATCCGCACCGTCATAACTGAACGAGAGATTCTCGATACGTATATCACGCCGTTCCGGAAGAACCGTCAGCTTAGAGGCAATATCCTGCTCTTCATCCTTCTGCCCATGAATCTCGTTCAGGCGCTCCAGACTGATCTTCGCATCCTGCAACTGCTGTGCAAAACCGATAAAAGAACCGATCGGACCGCTTAACTGACCGATAATATACGTCAGTGACATCATCATACCCAACGTCATATTTCCCTCCACAACCGATTTAGCAGCAATAAAAGAGATGACAATATTCGTAGTCTGATTAAAAAAGACAGAACCCACCTGTTGCACCTGTCCCAGTGCCAGACCTTTTACGCTGATCTTGAAAAGTTTCACCTGAATACGTTCCCACTGCCAGCGTTTTTGTTTTTCACAGTTGTTCAGTTTGATCTCCTGCATGGCAGTCACCAACTGTATCAAACTACTCTGTTCGCCCGCCGCCTGGGCAAAACGGCGGATATCCAATTCGCGCCGGTACTTCATAAACACAAGAATCCAGCAGATATAGAGTGAATTGCCCACCAGAAAGATAGCAAGAATACCCAGATTGTAATAAGCCAGCACAAAAGCAAAGATAAAGAAGTTCACAAAAGAGAAAAGCGTACTGATGGACGATCCCGTCAGAAAACTCTCGATACGTCCGTGATCGCCTATACGTTGCATAATGTCACCGATCATCTTCGTATCGAAATAATGGAGCGGAAGCTTCATCAACTTCGCCAAGAAGTCAGAGATCAGCGAAATATTGATACGCGTATTCATGTGAAGCATAATCCAGCTACGGATAAACTCGACCGAAAGTTGTGAAACGGAAATCACCAGTTGTGAAATCAGGATCAGAGTGATAAAGTTCAGGTTACCGTCGCGAATACCCACATCCACCAATGACTGTGTCAGAAAAGGGAAAATAAGCTGCAACAAGCTCGCTGTCAGCATTCCCAGAATCAGTTGAATCAGTTGTTTACGATAAGGAGACAAATATTTAAGAAAGAAACGAAGACTGCGACTGCCGGATTCTTCTTCGTCGCCCTGCCCTTGGAATTCCGGACCCGGTTCAAGCGCAAGTGCAGCCCCTTTCTCCTCTCCATTCACCTTAGTAGACAACCAGCATTTCTTAAACTCCTCCTCACTGTACGAAATCAACTGACGGGCGGGGTCGGCGATATAGAAACGGTAGCCGCTACGTTTCTTCTTTATATCATAACAGACCACGAAGTGATTCTGGTTCCAATGCAGAATGCAAGGCAACGGTACATCCTTCTTCAGTTGCTCCAAAGAGATGCGCACCCCCGAAGTACGGAAACCGATCGATTCCGCCGCATCGCTGATGCCCAGCATGGAAACTCCTTCACGGGTAATAAAAGAGCGTGCACGGAGAGTTTGCAGGGAGTAGCTCTTACCATAATACTTCGCAATCATGCGAAGGCAGGAAGGACCGCAATCCATAGCATCCAACTGGAGGTAATGAGGAAAAGAATTTAATTTCATTGATTCATAATATTAGTCTACGTAACAAAAATACATCACATATCCGGAATATAATGCGCTTCTCCCGGAATTTGTGAAAAAAACTCCCCGAAAGGATAATTTGCCCTTTTCCCATTCAGAAAATCCAGTAACAGAAGTATCCCCTCATACCGCCCTTTTTTTAAAGCTTTCTCACAAGCACTTTTCAAATCAGACAGATAGTTCTCCAGCTCCTGCTTCTTGCTCTGAAGGCTGTCAATATTCGCCTGTGTCTGGGCAAGTCCGGCTTCTGCCTGCTGTTTCTGAGCCTGCATATCAGCAATCGCATCTTCTGTTGCATATGCAGTTGTTCCCATGGAAAAAGTAAGCATTCCGGCCAGCAGTAATGAAAAAACTTTTTTCTTCATAAATTAATCACGTTTAGTTAGTAATTTTTAATTTTCATTCTAAAACGGAGCAAAGTAACAGCTTTATTTCCATCCAAACAAGGTCTATCTTACGTATTTTATGTTCTAAATTTAAGATTAAGTTGGTTATCGAGCGAAATCGTATTAAAAAAAAATTAATCTATGATTCGAATCGAGCAAATATAATATATCTCCATCATCATCTTTAATAAGATAATGATAGAATTGTTTTCTCCTGCTAATTACTTATATTACACTGATTATACGAAAA
>OHVS01000957.1_pt1 | contig 10731 bp, 6 predicted proteins | sample 1579531 | NCBI WGS metagenome assembly OHVS01 (sample SAMEA3882531, study PRJEB24775) | human gut metagenome | biome: human-associated habitat; feature: intestine environment; material: feces | place: Netherlands | collected 2009/2010
GGATAAGACCTACTTCGTCATCTGGACCACCACCACCTGGACCCTGCCCGCCAACGAGGCTATCTGCCTGAACGGTCAGTTCGAGTACTCCTTCGTCAAGATCGGCGAGGAGTACCACATCATGGCTACCGATCTGGTCAAGAGCGTCATGGACGCCTGCCACATCGAGAACTATGAGATCGTGGGCGAGCCCGTTTCCGGCGCTGAGTTCGAGCTGATGCGCTATAACCACGTCTACCTGCCCAAGGAGGGCTGGGTCATTCTGGGCGACCACGTTACGCTGGAAAGCGGTTCCGGCTGCGTTCATACCGCAGGCGGTCACGGCGTGGACGACTTCAACGTCTGCCAGAAGTATCCGCAGGTGCCCATCACCGTGCCTGTAGACGACGGCGGTTACCTGACCGAGCTGGCCGGCAAGTACGCTGGTCAGCGCGTGTGGGCAGCCAACAAGACCATTCTGGCCGACCTGACTGCTTCCGGCGCTGTGATGGGTCAGGTGCACATCAAGCACCAGTACCCCCACTGCTGGCGCTGCCATCATCCCATCATCTTCCGCGCTACCGAACAGTGGTTCTGCTCCATTGCCAAGTTCCGCGAGGACGTGTACAAGGCAATTGATACCGTCACTTGGATGCCGGATTGGGGCCATGACCGCATGACCGGCATGGTGCGCGACCGTAACGACTGGTGTATCAGCCGCCAGCGCACTTGGGGCGTGCCTATCCCCGCCTTCTACTGCAAGAAGTGCGGCACCTACCACATCACCGATGCTACCATCAAGGCTGTCAGCGCCCTGTTCCGCAAGGAAGGCTCTGACGCATGGTATAAGTACGATGCCGAGCAGATCATCCCCGCAGGCGAAGTGTGCGAGAAGTGCGGCGCTTCCGAGTGGGAGAAGGACACCGACATCATGGACGTCTGGTTCGACTCCGGCTCCACCCATGCTGCCGTGCTGGACGAGCGTCCCGAGCTGCGTTTCCCCGCCGATATGTATATGGAAGGCGGCGACCAGTTCCGCGGCTGGTTCCAGTCCAGCCTGCTGACCAGCGTTGCAAGCAAGGGCTGCGCACCCTATAAGTCTGTGCTGTGCCACGGTTGGGTGGTGGACGAGCAGGGCAAGCAGATGCACAAGAGCGCCGGCAACGGCGTGGAGCCCAGCGAGATCATCAAGGACTACGGCGCAGATATCATCCGTCTGTGGGTGGCTTCTTCCGATTACACCGTCGATGTGCGTGCCGGCAAGAACATCTTCAAGCAGCTGAGCGAGGCTTACCGCAAGATCCGCAACACCGCCCGCTTCATTCTGGGCAATCTGGACGGCTTTGACCCCAACCATCTGGTGGCCCCCCAGGACATGCTGGAGCTGGACCGCTGGGCGGTGACCAAGCTCAACGAGCTCACCGAGAAGTGCTTCGCCGCCTATGACAACTACGAGTTCCACGTGGTGAGCCACGCCATCAACGACTTCTGTGTGGTGGAGCTCAGCTCCTTCTATCTGGACATCATCAAGGACCGTCTGTACTGCGAGGAAAAGGACGGCGCCAAGCGCCGCAGCGCCCAGACCGCCCTGTTCCTGATCCTGGACGCCATGACCCGGATGTTCGCCCCCATCCTGGCCTTCACCTGCGAGGAGATCTGGCTGGCTATGCCCCACCGCAGTGCCGACGACAGCCGCAGCGTCCTGTTCAACTGCATGGTGCAGCCCTATGAGGGCTATGCTCTGCCGGAGGACGCCATGGACCGCTGGGCAAGGATCGCCGCCGTCCGCACCGCCGTCAACGGTGCGCTGGAGCAGGCCCGGGCCGACAAGACCATCGGCAAGAGCCTGGAGGCGGAGGTGGATGTCACCGTTCCCGCCGAGGACGCCTTCCTGGCGGATATGGACGCGGATACCCTGGCGGATCTGCTGATCGTGTCCCAGGTACGGGTCACCGTGGGCAACGAGCTGACCGTCACCGTGGCTCCCGCCCGGGGCGTCAAGTGCGCCCGCTGCTGGAAGGTGCTCTCCAGCGTGGGCACCGTGGAGGGTCACGATACCCTGTGCCCCCGCTGCGCCGCTGTGGTGAAGTCCCTGCCCGTGGTGGAGTGATCGGAATTTCAAGCAGTCCCCAAGCCCCGGCGCCGCTGCGCCGGGGCTTGCCCTGCCCATTATCATGACCGGAGAGGAATCACGTGAACGACAAGCAGGAAGCAAAATTTCAGGAGCTCACCGGCCAGCCGGTGGGCCATCTGGTGTGCAAAATGGCGGCGCCCACCATCATCAGCATGATGGTGACGGCCTGCTATAACATGGTGGATACCTATTTCGTGGGCCAGCTCCACAGCAACAGCGCCACCGGCGCGGTGGGGGTGGTGTTCTCCCTGATGGCGGTGATCCAGGCGGTGGGCTTTTTCTTCGGCCACGGGTCCGGCAACTACATCTCCCGCCAGCTGGGCCGCCATGAATCCGGCGACGCCGGGAAAATGGCCGCCACCGGCGTGACCCTGGCGTTTCTGACGGGGTGCGTCATTCTGGCGCTGGGCCAGATCTTTCTCACGCCCCTGGCCCGGCTGCTGGGCTCCACGGATACCATCCTGCCCTATGCCCGCAGCTATCTGCGGATCATCCTGCTGGGGGCCCCGTATATGACGGCATCCTTCGTGCTGAATAACCAGCTGCGCTTTCAGGGCAGCGCCGCCTACGGCATGGTGGGCATCGCTGCCGGAGCGGTGCTGAACGTGGGGCTGGATCCGCTGCTGATCTTCGTATTGGATATGGGCGTGGCCGGGGCGGCCCTGGCCACCATTCTCAGCCAGCTGGCGTCGTTTTGCATGCTGCTTTTAGGCTGCTCCCGGGGCGGCAACCTGCGCATCCGCCTGCGGAACGTGTGCATCCGCCGGGACCTGCTGGCGGAGATCTGCAAGGGCGGCGTGCCGTCCCTGTGCCGCCAGGGGCTGGCCAGCATCGCCACCATCTGCCTCAACCGCAGCGCCGGGCTGTACGGCGACGCGGCCATTGCCGCCATGAGCGTGGTGACCCGTGCCATGCAGCTGGCCCAGTCGGCGCTGATCGGCTTCGGCCAGGGATTTCAGCCGGTGTGCGGCTTCAACTACGGCGCGGGGCTGTATGGCCGGGTGAAGGACGCCTTCCGCTTTTGCGTCAAGTGGGCCACGGTGTTTCTGGCGGCGGCGTCGGTGCTGGGGATGATCTTCGCGCCCCAAATCGTGGCGGTGTTCCGCAACGACCCGGAGGTTATCGCCTTCGGGGCCCGGGCTCTGCGCTGTCAGTGCGCGGTGTTCCCTCTGTGCGGGGTCATCGCCATCTCCAGCATGCTGACCCAGACCATCAACAAGGTGTGGCAGGCGTCACTGCTGGCGGTGGCCCGGCAGGGACTGTTCTTCGTTCCGGCGGTGCTGATCCTGCCCCATGTGCTGGGAGAGCTGGGGGTACAGCTGGCCCAGTCGTTGTCCGATGTGTGCGCCTTCGCCCTGACGGTGCCGCTGGTGCTGGGCGTCCTGCGGGATATGGACCGCCAGGAGCGCCTGGAAAGGATCTCCTGACGAAAAAATCGCGGGCCTTGGCCCGCGATTTTTACATAATACGATATCTTTCTGCGATATACTATGCGTTTACACTGTCCGCCAGCTGCATGGCCATGCGCTCCAGCTCCTCCTGCTGGCCCTGGCGCAGGGCGGAACGCAGGGTCACGGTATCTGCGGCCTGCTCCCATTTCAGAGGCTCCAGGAGCTTCTGCATGCCCCGGGCGCTGGTGGGAGCCCAGGACCCGTTCTCGATATACGCCACCAGGCGGTTCTTCAGCGTATGGGCAGTCAGATCGTGCAGCAGGTTCTCCATGGTGACGAACACACCGGCGTTATACGTGGGCGCGGCCAGCACCACATGGCTGAACCGGAACGCCGCCGCCAGAATGTAGGACGCCGGGGTAACGGAGGTGTCGTACATGGCCACCTGCACCCCCTGCTCCCGCAGACGGCAGGCCAGGATGTTGGCGGCATTCTCCGTCCCGCCGTATACCGACGCATAGGCGATGACCACGCCCCGCTCCTCCGGCTCATACCGGCTCCACAGGTCGTATTTGCCCAGGATGTACCCCAGGTCCTGCCGCCACACGAAGCCGTGCAGGGGCAGCAGCATCTGAATGTCCAGTCCCCCGGCCTTTTTCAGCACCGCCTGGACCTGTGCGCCGTACTTGCCCACAATATTGGTGTAATACCGCCGGGCCTCGTCCAGATAGTCCCGGTGGAAGTCCACCTCGTCGGCGAACAGCGCGCCGTTCAGGGCACCGAAGGTGCCGAAGGCGTCCGCCGTCAGCAGCAGCTTGTCCGTCTCGTCATAGGTCATCAGCACCTCCGGCCAGTGGACCATAGGCGCGGCCACAAAGTGCAGGGTGTGCCGCCCGGTGCAGAGGGTGTCCCCCTCCTTCACCACGCTGATGCGCCCCTCGTACCCGGGGCCGAAGAACTGGGCCAGCATATTCTTGGCGGCGGCGGAGCACACCACGGTGGTCTCCGGGTGCCGCACCAGCAGGTCCCGGATATCGGCGGCGTGGTCCGGCTCCATGTGCTGCACCACCAGGTAATCCAGGGCCCGGCCATTGAGCCCGTGGGCCACGTTTTCCAGAAATACCCGGCACACGGAGGCATCGGCGGTGTCAAACAGCACCGTTTTCCCGTCGGTCAGCAGATAGCTGTTGAAGGATACGCCCCGGGGCACGTCATAGACCCCCTCGAACATAGCCAGGCGGCGTCCGTCGGCCCCCACCCAGGTATAATCGTCATTGACCTTTCTTGTGCAGAACATAAGGATACCTTCTTTCCCCTAAAATCTCGATTATATTATATCCTTTTTATGGCAAAAAATCTGTGCTATATGCAACACTTGCGAAAAAATGCGCCCCGGCCGGGGCGCGTTTTCTCTTATTGGCTGCTACTGATACAGATCCACCACCTTGTGACACGCCTCCAGCAGCAGGCCGTCGAAATAGTCCATGGCATCCTGGGGGATCGTCTCCTCCGGCGGGGCCATCATGCCCATGCTGTAGGTATAGCTGTGGCCGTCGATCACAAAAAACAGCCGCAGCCCATCCTCACTGCATTCCCGGTAAATGGGCACATGCTTGTAATTCTCTCTCAGCGGCGGATATTCCTCGTGCTTCTCCGTATTTCGCAGCGCCAGGATATACACCGGGTATGTGGTCCCGTCATAGATAACTTTCCCGGCCATATCCCAGCCGGTGGGCCGGGCGAAGCGCCCGGTGCTGGACAGATAGATGCTGTACTCCTCCTGCTTCCAGGGCAGGATATCCTCCGGCGGAGCCAGGACCCCCAGCTTTTTCGCCGTCTGGCTCAGCTGCTCATAGCTCTCCGCCGGCTTCTGCAAGGACGGGTGCACCGGCCAGCAAAACACCAGGTCGTATAGGACGACTCCTGCCACAATGGCCAGGATCACCAACAGGACGATTTTCCGGACCTTTTTCCCGTTTTTACGTTTCATTACAGCAATCCCCCCATCACTGATACAGATCCACCACCGTGTGACACGCCTCCAGCAGGAGACCGTCGAAATAGTCCACGGCATCCTGGGGCATCTTCCCGTCGGCGTACACCTGGACGGTGTATATATGGCCGTCAATGCACAAGAAATACAGCATCGAATTGTCCGATGCGTCCCGGTAAATGGGCGTCATCCGATAATTCTCCCGCAGCGGGACCTCCATGCGCCGGTCGTAGTTCCATTCCCGAGACCCGTAGAGCTCCGTCCAGTATGACGCACCGCCGTATTCCACGGTCCCCGACATCAGAAAAGCCATAGGCTTACTCAGCCGGTCCCGGCCATCCAGCTCTTGACTGTAGAATGTTTCCACCCATGGCAGGACGTTCTCCGGAGGGACCAGCACACCCGTCTTTTCCATATCCTGCCGCAGCTGCGCGTAGCTATCCACGCTTTTCCGGGGCTGGGGATATATCGGCCAGGTCAGCACGGTATACACGATGCCGCCCACAATGGCCAGCAGCACCGCCAGCAGAAGGATTTTCTTCCCGGTTCCTCGCTTCATGGCACGTCTCCTTTCCCGTTACTGATACAGATCCACCACCGTGTGACACGCCGTCCGCAACGCGTCCTCCACATACGCCGCGTCCTCCTCCGACAGGGTCGTGCTCTCCGGATACATCACCTGGATGATGTATTCATTCCCGTCTATGTAAAGCTGGGTCATGTAAAACCCCCGGTCCTGGAACAGGTAAATGGGTACATAGCGATAGCTGTCCCAGCAGGGCGGCAGATCGCCCACGACGCCGATGACTCCCACGGAGACCTCCACGTCAAACGTAACGCCGCCGCGCTCCATGGTGCCGGATATGGCAAAGCCGCTGACCTTGGCCAGCCGGGAGGGACTGTCCATCCGGAGCTGACGCTCCGTCACCGTCCACGGCAGCAGGTTTTCCCCGGGGACCCGGATATCCGTTTTCTTTTCCACCGTGTCCCGCAGCTGCTCATAGCTTTTCGCCGGTTTCATCCGGGTGGGATTCACCGGACAGACCATGACGGCGTACACGATCACGCCCACAATGGCCAGCAGTACCGCCAGCAGAAGGATTTTCCCGATTTTCTTCCCGGTTCCTCGCTTCATATGGCGTCGCCTCCCTCACTTTTTGTCATTTTACCACATTTTCGTCCAATGTGCAAGCTGCATTTTCCGTTTGGCGACACAGTGTCGTTTATCCATCTATTTTGCCGCTCACATCCCGTCAAATTTGCCCAATCTGACGCTTGATTTGACTTCTCCGGCGGACAATGCTATAATAAAGTGTTAAGTTTTTTCATAGGAGGTGCGGGATATGCGGCAGGAGGACAATCGGCAGCCCATGGGCTCGGAGTCTCTGGGGACCCTGGTCAGCAGCTGGCGGGACGGCACGTTTTCCGAGATCTGGGCCGACTGGAAGTGGATCTGGGGCTATACCAAGCGCTACCGGCGGGCGGTGTGGTTCTATACCATCCTGGGCGTGGCCAGCTCCACCCTGGGCCTGGTGTCCGCCGTGGCCAGCAAATACTCCATCGACATCATCACCGGCTACGACAGCGACCACCTGTGGTTCATCGTCACCGTGATGGTGGCCTCGGCCCTGGTGGGTCTGCTGCTGCGCAGCGTCACCTCCCGCATTTCCACGAAAATCTCCCTCCGGGTGAACAACGATATCCAGGCCCAGGTGTTCGACCGCCTGCTGGGGGCCGACTGGCGGTCCCTGAACGCGTTTGCCAGCGGCGACCTGCTCAGCCGCCTGTCCACCGACGTGGGCTCCGTATCCTCCAGCGCCATCCGCTGGCTGCCGGACCTGATCGTCACGGCGTACACCTTCGCCGCCACCCTGGCGGTGATCCTGCACTATGACTGGGTCATGGCCCTGCTGGCCCTGGCCAGCGCCCCCTTCCTGCTGCTGACGTCCCGCCGCCTGATCCGGGGCATGCGCACCCACCAGCAGGAGGTCCGCCAGGTGGGCAGCCGCCTGATGTCCTACGAGACGGAGACGCTGCACAATCTGGACGCCATCAAGGGCTTCGGCATCACCGGCCGCTATGGCCGGGGCTTCCGCCGCCGGCAGGAGGAGTTCCGCCGGGCCAGCCTGGATTATAATCTGTTCAGCATCCGCACGGAGATTCTCCTGTCTCTTCTGGGCTCCGCCGTCCAGATGGCGGCCTTCGGCTACTGCCTGTATCTGCTGTGGTCCGGCAAAATTCTCTACGGCACCATGACGCTGTTCCTGTCCCAGGGGGCCAAGCTCAGCTCCGCCTTCAATGCTCTGGTGCGGACGGTGCCGTCGTTCCTCAGCGCGTCGGTGTCCGCCCGCCGTATCCGGGACCTGTACGCCCTGGAGCCGGAGCCGGTGCTGCCGGACGACGGGCTGGACAGCCTGGCCTCCCAGGGCTTCACCGTGGCCGTGGAGGACGCGGGCTACGCCTATGTTCCCCATCAGCCGGTGCTGACCCATGCCGATTTCCGGGCCGCTCCCGGGGAGACCGTGGCTCTGGTGGGCCCCTCCGGCGGCGGCAAGACCACCATGATCCGCCTGCTGCTGGGCCTGATCCGCCCGGCGGAGGGCCGCGCTTACCTCCAGGCCGCCGACGGGCGGCAGGTGGAGGTGAACGCCGGACTCCGCCGCTATTTCTCCTATGTGCCCCAGGGCAACACCCTCCTCTCCGGCACCATCGCCGACAATCTGCGGATGGTGAAGCCCGACGCCTCCGACGCCCAGCTGCAGGCGGCGCTGGAGGCCGCCTGCGCCTGGGACTTCGTCTCCGCCATGGACGGCGGGCTGGAGGCCTCCGTGGGGGAGCACGGCCACGGCCTGTCCGAGGGGCAGGCCCAGCGCATCGCCATTGCCCGGGCCCTGCTGCGGGACGCCCCGGTGCTGCTGCTGGACGAGGCCACCAGTGCCCTGGATGTGGCCACCGAGCGCACCATCCTGCGGAATCTGGCAGCCCGCTACCCCCACAAGACCTGCATCGTCACCACCCACCGGCCCACGGTGATCTCCCTGTGCCGCCGGGTGTACCAGGTGTCCTCCGGCTGCCTCCGCCTGCTGGACTCCGACGAGGCCCAGCGCCTGGCCATGGACTTCTGACCCTTGCCCCGGAACCTGCTGGGTTCCGGGGCAGAGCTTGTCAAAAAAGGGCGCCGCCCTTTTTTGACAAAAGGGATTTCGCTTCGACCCGCGCGTTTTCACGCATAAAATGCGTGAAAACACACTCTCTCCGCGCAAAGTATTTTTCGCGACGTACACGCCGCCGCGAAAAATGGATGGAACCTTATTCGCGGCCTGCGGGCCGCGAACTCTGCGAGGCTTTTTTGACAGACTGAAAAAAATTCCCGGTGCGGTGCACCGGGAATTTTTTTATGAGCAATGTCAGCAGAGCTTGGCACCGGCGGGGATGGAGTCGTCCAGCAGCAGGAGGTGCAGCTTCTCCTCGCCCTTTTCCTTGTGGACGGCGGAGATCAGCATACCGCAGCTGGGGATGCCCATCATCTTCCGGGGCGGCAGATTCAGAACCGCCACGGCGGTCTTTCCGATGAGCTGCTCCGGCTGGTAATAGTGCCGGATGCCGGATACGATGGTGCGGTCCGTGCCGCTGCCGTCGTCCAGGGTGAACTTCAGCAGCTTGTCGGACTTCTTCACAGGCTCGCAGGCCTTGATCTTCACGGCCCGGAAATCGGACCGGCAGAAGGTGTCAAAGTCCACGTTCTCCTGGGCATAGGGCTCCAGCTCCAGGGCAGGCAGGGCTGTCTTGCGCTGGGCCTCCTGGATGGCGTTGAGCTCGGCCAGGGCCTTCTCGGCGTCGACGCGGGGGAACAGGGCCCCGCCCTTGTGAACGGTGACGTCCGGGCGCAGGCTGCCCCACACGTTGGCCTTTTCCCAGGTGCGGCAGCACGGGCAGGCTCCGATCTGGTCAAAGATCTTTTCGGCGCTGTCGGGAATGAAGGGAGTCAGCAGCACGGCGCAGATGCGGATGGTCTCCAGCAGGTTATACATAACCGTGGCCAGGCGGGCCCGGTTGGCGGGGTCCTTGGCCAGGGTCCAGGGGGCGTTTTCGTCGATATACTTGTTGGCCCGCTGGATGGTCTTGAACACCTGCTCCAGGGCGTTCTGGAACTGGAAGTGCTCCATCTCCGTCTCATAGCGGTCCCGCAGGGTGGAGGCCATGGTCTTCAGGTCGCAGTCGGCGTCGCTGTTTTCCCGCTCGGTGGGCAGGGTGCCGCCGAAGTATTTCTCCACCATGGCGGTGGTGCGGCTGACCAGGTTGCCCAGGTCGTTGGCCAGGTCCATGTTGATGGTCTGGATCAGCAGCTCGTTGGAGAAGTTGCCGTCGGAGCCGAAGGGGAAGGTCCGCAGCAGGAAGAAGCGCAGAGCGTCCACGCCGAACTTCTCCGCCAGCACATAGGGGTCCACCACATTGCCCTTGGACTTGGACATCTTGCCGCCGTCCATCACCAGCCAGCCGTGGCCGTAAACGTGCTTGGGCAGGGGCATTTCCATGCTCATGAGCATGGCGGGCCAGATAATGGAGTGGAACCGGACGATCTCCTTGCCCACAAAGTGGACGTCGGCGGGCCAATACTTGTCGTAGTCGTGATACCGATCGTTCATAAAGCCCAGGGCGGTGGTGTAGTTGAACAGAGCGTCCACCCAGACGTATACCACATGGCCCGGGTCAAAGTCCACGGGAATGCCCCAGGAGAAGCTGGTGCGGCTGACGCACAGGTCCTCCAGGCCGGGCTTGATGAAGTTGTTGACCATCTCGTTGACCCGGGAGCGGGGCTGCAGGAAGTCGGTGTCCTCCAGCAGGTGCCGGACCCGGTCGGCATACTTGGACAGGCGGAAGAAATAGGCCTCCTCCTCGGCGTCCATGACCTCGCGGCCGCAGTCGGGGCACTTGCCGTCCACCAGCTGGCTCTCGGTCCAGAAGCTCTCGCAGGGCTTGCAGTATTTGCCCTTGTAGGTGCCCTTGTAGATGTCGCCCTTTTCGTACATCTTGCGGAAGATCTTCTGGATGGAGGCACAGTGGTAATCGTCGGTGGTGCGGATGAAGCGGTCGTTGGAGATGTTCATCAGCTTCCACAGGTCCAGGATGCCCTGGGGGCCCTCCACGATGTTGTCCAGGAACTCCTTGGGGGTCTTTCCGGCGGCCTTGGCCTTGTCCTCGATCTTCTGGCCGTGCTCGTCGGTGCCCGTCAG